>OLSP01000011.1_pt1 | contig 140199 bp, 120 predicted proteins | sample 1672941 | NCBI WGS metagenome assembly OLSP01 (sample SAMEA3136739, study PRJEB25190) | human gut metagenome | reverse complement strand
ACAGACCGCAAAAGCGGTCTGCTATTTGTCAAGGTACTCGTATTCTACCGTTTACTATAATTCAAAGTGTAGAAAGTAAATAATTTTACAAAAATAGATACCTAAGTTAAACTGTCATTGCTGACCGGCCAGTTAGCAAATGAACAGAATAAGGAAAGTATCTACAAATGAATTCTACACAGAACAAGAAGATTGAGCAATTAAAAAGAAACAACAATGATTGTTGGTATTGATGTTGGCAATGAAAAGCATTATTTCAGAGCTTTTAACTGGAGAGGCATCGAGCTTACCAGAAAGTCTGTAGCGTTTTCAAACTCTATGGAGGGATTCAACAGCTTTTACAATACGATTGTGGAACTGATGCAGAAAAGTGAACTTGAAGAGGCACTGGTAGGAATAGAGCCGACCGGTCACTACTGGTTTGATCTTGGGCAGTTCATGGGCGAAAAGGACATAAAGTTTGTGATGGCAAATCCGCACCATGTGCATAAGACCAAAGAATCAGATGACAGCAGTCCATCTAAAAATGACAGAAAAGATCCTCATGTTATTGCAGGGCTTGTAAGGGATGGACGGTATTTTTATTCATATATGCCGATAGGCATATATGCAGAACTGCGGAATGCGTCAAACCGCCGGTTTGTGCTTGCAAAAGAACAGACAAGGGCGAAGAACCGTCTGCAGAAGTGGATTGCAGGTAAGCGCTTAAATGGTTCTTTCCATTCTTAGTTGAATTTAACGTGAAAGAGTTCTCCGAATAGCACTTTCGCTTTCAATAGTTCAAAACTGTTTCGACCATACATTACCCGTTTTATGACTTTGATTTTATTTACACTGCCTTCTGCTAAGCCATTATTATACGAATATATAATTCCATTTTTTACAGCAGTTATATCCTTTTTTATGCCGTTTATGAATGTTTGAAGTTCAGGGATATCATATTTTTGTGCTGCATTGATCCATTCATCTATTTTTGTAGGATTTTTAGAGAATATGACATTACAAAAGTCTTTGGTTAATGTATATAACTCACTCAATAAAGGATATTTTTTTAATACTTCCTGATACTGTTTGACAGTGATTGTGCCAATATCCTCGAGTTTTTTATAAACCAGCTGGCATAAGGATTTCCTTTGCACATATTCAGAATGCGGCTTTTCTGTTTCATTCTGTTCATGTATTCGTGTTCTTTCTTTTTGCATAAACATTCGTAACGAAGCTACACTGCCAGTATATCCCTTTTTACAAATAATATCATGTATTTGGGGATACGTTAATCCCTGACTCCTGAGTTTTATTACCTCGTTCTCATATGGAGCTAATTTTCCTGGAATTCGAACATTATAATGACCATTTGTAACTGAAAAATCAGGATTTAAATAATTTTGTATAGTCTTATGGGCACGGTGCATCTGAGATGCAATCTGCTCAATCGGATATCCTGCCAAAGCCATTTTTCTTGCTTCTTTTATTTCCTGTTCTTTTTGTTTTATAGCCAGCTGGTGTTGCCGTTCCCTGGCAATTTCCTTACTTTCTGGAATCTGGTCTTCTGGAATCGCAAGATATTTTTGGATTGTTTTAGGTGATGAATGTAACAATAATGCTATATCCGATATGGTCAGTCCTTCCCTGCGTTTTTCATGGGCGAATTTTATACGCAATGACCGGTTTGCAGTGTTATATAATGCTTTCATTTCATCCGTAACGCCTTCTGTTAATGGTATTTCAACCCTTGCAGAAAACTCACGAAATATATATTTACAGATAACTTCCGAAAGTCCCTTTATCAAGTGAAAACGGTCACTAATCTGTATGACATCAGGATGAGAATTTGTAGCAGCGGATGCGTATGTAATGGCTCCATCCCTTGAAATAACTTCGATATTGTGAAACGTTTTCAGCCAGTTGCAGACAACATTTGTATCTCTTGACGGAATCATATCAACAATCCGATGATTTTCCAAATTTATCATAACTGTTCCATAAGAAAATCTTTTACGGAGAGCAAAGTCATCCACACATACCATTTTTACAGAAGATTTATCCACAATGGATGGCATTTTTTTTAAGCAGATCGCAGATGCTGCTTTTGCAAACTGAAATATTTTCGCTTTTTAAAAGTTTAGAAGCATTCAACGAGCTTAGTTGGGATGATGTATATAAAATATTTTGGATTAACCTGTTCGTTTTTTTCGATTTAGCAGCCACAAATGGATGTTTCTCGGAAAAAGTTTTATGAGAACAGTCCAGATTCATACATCGCATTTTCCTGGTATCTACCAACAGAATGACCTTTTTTCCTTGCATAGGAAGATCTTGAATTTCTCTTTCATAAATAGAATGAACTTTAGATGTTTTTCTTCCACAAAACGGACATTCTAATTCAGCTATTGTTGATGCAATATGAAAAATCACTTTATCTTCTTTTATGCGATATTGTATTAGTTCATAGGCTGGGTCAAGTAACTTAATAAATTCGTCCATATAAATATCCCTCTTGGTAAATATATTTTGAATATATTATATAACTTTAACACATCAATTTCAACCAAGTGTGGAAAGAACCGCTTAAATTTTAGGTATGATAGAAAAAATCCCCGACTACTTTCCAGTAGTCGGAGCACCTTGACAATTCACATATGATTGATTTGATTCGTTTGCACGACGTTCGATCTCAGCTTTGACAGTTTCGTTCCATGGCGCCAGAAGTTCTAATTCATCATCACTCATCCTATCATCAGGCAGTTTTTCCAGCAGATAAGTAAGATAGTGATAGACGTTTACTCCATTGGCTTTTGCCATTTCTACCATTGTGTACACAACAGCACTGGCCTGGGCTCCGTCTGGTGTATCGCGGAACAGCCAGTTTTTACGGCCGACTGTAAATGGGCGGATCGCATTTTCACTGAGATTATTAGAAAAACTGCAGCGGCCGTCTTCCAGATAGGTGGACAGATAGGAGCGGCGATTCTGAATGTAGGTGACAGCTTTATCCCATTCCGGAATTTGCATTCATACTCTCGAAAATTCTTTTGCTTTAAAATCTTCTATCACCTTTTGAACTTTACTAAACTCTTGTCCCAACATTTGTATTTGTTCATTTTCTGAAAACTTATCATATCTTATTCTCCATACTTTAAATGCCCACATCATATATTCAATGACTCTATCTGTCGTATCTATTCTCTTTTTCCCGGATTCTATTAACCCACTAGTTATATCCTCATCTAAGTCATAAAAAAAAACAAAATATCCATTAAATTTAGGTTTTTCATTGAAATAATCCAATATTTTTATTAATTTTTTTGTCGATTGAACCGATGTATGCGAATTGATGATTAAATCTACGCCTTCCTTATAATATAAATTCAAGGCCCACACAAAAACATCAAATCGATCTTTCCCAATTGTTCCCTTTGTTCCTTGCAAATTTCCTTCACTTGGCATTATCGAAAAATTCAATAATGAATAGTTGAAATATGCACATATATTAAGAAGTTTTTTTGCAAATTCTCTCTTTTCTTCAAATGGCTTCTTATCATTATCAATTATATATATAAACTCATCTACTTTATCTAAAGCAAAGTTAAAATCTGTTTCTCCATGAACTTTAAACGATATTTCATTCCCAAATTTAATTTCTTTATCTTCTAAATCTAAATACTCACCATATTTACGTTTGTAAAACTCCCACGCTTCTTTCGTTGAATCATGTTCTTCTATTTCTTTTATAATAAGTTTTCCCTCTTTAGGTATACTTATATTAAATTTAAAACTATCTTTTAAATCTACTATTTTAGCCGTTGAAAGTCTTGACAAATATCGAATTTTTATCTCTTTTAAATTCTAATATTACATTATCGTAATTTCTATCGTCATTTTTTTCTTCTAAATTATACTTTTCATATTGCAACTTACTCCATTTTGCTGGATACAAAGCATCAATCTCACGAAGAAATTCGTCGATTTTCTCTTGTATATCTTTTTCATTTTCATCTTTCAACACAATTCCCCTCCACATCATAAACATAAAAATCATGCACAAATTTCGCCAATCCACATTCTTTCAATTCATCCGCAATCTGCTGCGCTTTCTCCCGCGTAATCTCTTCCTGATACAAATATCCAACATGCACTTCATATTCAAATCCTCTTTTTATAAAGAACTCCAAAAATTCTTTCTGCACTTCCTGCGGATTTTTTCCTGCCTGTCTGATTTTTGCTAGATCTGTATTTATTTTTATTCTGGATCTCTTTTGAATCATTTGTTTTCCTCTTTTCCTGGCTGTTTTACCTACTCTGCCGTAAAGGTTTCGTCCTTGAAAAGTTCTGCCCAGGCAACAACTTCATCTGTATCAACAATCATCCCGCCTGAGCCAAGATTTGCGTAAAAATACTTCTCAGCATCGTTGTATCCGCCAATGGTCCATTCATATTCATCTTTTGCACTTTTCCATACCAGAAAACACCATGTGCCATCCTTTGGTAATCCTTTTTCCGAAACAAGATGCCATTTTTGTACGCTCAAATTAAAATTCATTTTCTTCCCCTCCTCCGCGTATTGAAGCTTTCTTGAATAACAGCCACGAAAAATATCTCCTTAGTCAAAGTGGATATTCTCAATCCGCTTCGCTACTTGCTTGATTCGGTTAAATGAGACTGTCGCGATCTGTATAAACACTAAGACTGTTTCTTTGTATCATCACAATGTTCTTACTCAAAGTATGTCGCACTTTCCGTTATTCTGCAAGCGAAAACAAGAAATTTCTCTACAACTTTATCACAATACTGTTCTCATATTTTCCACCATAAAGTATTTCTCTTCTGTCCGCCTAATTTGTTCTGATGCATTTTATTCTGCATAATATTCTTCTCCTGTATCCAGGCAAATCGCCGCCAGTCTTCCATTGTTTTCGCCTACTCCGCAGTCGATCGCAATGAGATTATTTTTCTTAAAGATATATCCTGGTCTGCTGTTTCCAAGAATATTCTGCGTAGGAGTGTGTCCGCTTACCACAGTAATGTTTTTGAAATATGCGATGTCAAAATCGGTTCTTTTCCACACAAGTTCCTCCACGGAATACTCCTCAAGCCGCCTTGATTCCGAAAAATGTTCCAGCCCTGCGTGAATCAGCCAATATTCCCCATTATTTATAATTTTCTTCCCATACAGACGAAATGATTCTATATATTCCACTATCTGTCGACGCTCTTCCTGCGGAAGTTTCAAGAACTCCTGAATTGTGCTGATTCCGCCGTTCAACGTCCATTCTGCAAAGGACTGACGTGCCTGTGATGACAGTTTATGAAGAAATTCCTTCGAAAGTTCCGGTACCAGAAGTTTCAGACAAGGAAGAGCCATGAGCTCATGGTTGCCCATAATGGGAATGATATTAGGGTTTGCCATCATATATTTCAAGGTATTCATGGAATCCGGCCCCCGGTCGACTACGTCACCCAGTACATAGAGTGTATCATCTTTTCCAAGGGGTATCTGCTCCATCAGGTTCCTGAACAGCTCATATTGTCCGTGAATATCACTCATCGCATAAATCATTTGCTTTTTTCCATCTCTCTTACAAGATCACAAAGTTCTTCTTCCCAGTCACTGATTTCCGAATACCAGATACATCCATACACACCTGGAAGTTTCATATTCCTTGAAGAACATACGATAATGTTGGTTTGATTTCCCTGCGCCTGCAGAATCTGAACTAATTTTTCTCCCGCTTCTGTGTCGCTGATGGCTCCTGACCTCATTGGAAAATGCATATCTGTGATGATCAGATTGAACGGCTCTCCTGCGTTTTCTGCATCTTTCAACATTTTCAGACCATCTTCCACATTAGACACCTGCTCAACCGATGCCACACCACAGCGGTTACCTAATATTTTTCGAATTGCATTTGCCTTATAAACACTGTCCTCGAAGTTCAGAACTTTCATATTCTACAGCCGTCCCTCTCATTTTTGTTGTTTGTGCTTTTCATACGCTCGTATCTTCTGTTCGCTTTTGTGTTCTTTCAGAACACCATTTAGATTCTATTTTCTACTTCCAAGCACCATATTGAATGCATCATAATTCTGCGTGTCGTTTCTGCTGCAGAACACCGCATATTCTATCGTGTCGAAATAGGATGCATATTTTTCCTGTACGCTCCGAAATGCCCGTGCTACAATTCTTGGCGGGTTGCAGAAAGCGCCGCAGCCAAACGCTCCTAAAATCAGAACTTCCGCTTCGTTCGATGCTGCCGCCCGAAAAACACGTTCCAGCCTTTGCATCTGAAGTTCGTACAGTGCTTTCTCACTAATCTTAACCGGCGCATTTCCTGCAGACGGGTTCATGGCATTGCTTGGTTTCTTTCGGAGATTCGGGGCTGCGCAGGTAATGATGTCTACCTGATACCAGTCTTTTTCTTCCATTCGTTCCGGCGCAGAGGTGTCGGTCTTAAATACGACAATTCCTGGTGTATACAGCAGATCATCATTATAGAGTGGATCACCTGCTTTCCGATGCGGTTGATAGAACTGATGCCACATCGTTTCTGTGTCCAGGCATGGATAAAGTGTGCTGCATCGGCAAAGACATTCTTCCTGTGCTGTGCTTCCCCGTGTTACACCACCGCCGGGGTTGGTTGCAGAGGCGAAATTCAGGACACAGACTCGTTTTCCGGCTTTTGCATATGCAGAGGCGGCTTCGAAGCTTCTTTTAGATGAAACAATCGTTTTGCAAGGTGATTTTCCAGGTTCTGGAAGTGCAATTGCCTGCGATGGAACATACAGCTTTTGGTTCTGAATCGAAAACTGAACTGCCTGCTGGAGCTTCTGGCTTGCTTTTATCAAATCCATAGAATCTTGAAATATCACGATATTATTACTTCTTTTGTCCATTGCACTTTTCCTCTCGTATTCTAATCACACAATGCTGTTCTGATGAAAATCATACACCTTATCCTCCAGTTTCGTCCAGGCTTTTACATAGTCCGCATCGATAAAACAGCCCCTTGCCTGTCGAAATGCACCTGGCTGCTTGCCGCCTTCCGTGGCATATAATCCTGTATCCCAGCAGCCTGCTGATAAGCTGTTGTCTCTCAGGATCAGCAAGCATACCTCGAAGTCATTTGGATAATCGCCATCCTTTATGTAGTGGAATCCGGTGAATGTAACGCGAATATTCTCTGCCTTGAATTTTATAACAAATTGTAACTATTCAGAGCCCCATTCCGATTCCGCTTACGCTGCATCTCTTCTTCCATCACACAACACTGTTTTAAATGAAATGCAATTCCATACTGCACCATTTTTTTATAGCCCTCCTGCCGCAATATCTGCGTATAATCTTTATCTCGAATCTGCTCCAATGCCTTCCGGCAATCTCTTTCCAGATCTTTTTTCTCATCTGTATACTTCACTTCTATCACAATTCCTGTTTCTGCATCTCCCGTTTCAATCACAATATCGCTGAATCCTTCTCCCGATTCTCGATTGGAAGATACACGCCAGTCATTTTTATAGCTTAAGATTCCAAGCAAAATTCCATGATAGAAATTTTCTTTCAGTGATCTCCGCACAAAGGTATCGCGTACGCTGACTGTCTTCTGCAAATATAAATCCAAAAGACTTTCCACCTCTGCTGCTTTTCCCCCAAGCAGTGCCTGGCAGAACTGTTCTGCCATTTTCCCGTCTTTTTTCACTTCCTGCTGAAACAGTGTAAGAATCCGTTCTGTTATGATATTTCGTATTTCCCGGTTTGGAATTGCAAGGCAATAGCGGCCATCGCTTTCTCTTCCGCGCTGTGTCAGGTATCCAGTCATGAAAAGTGTACTCCACAGATGATCCATGGTCGAATACAGGTCATTGTAGGTAACCATTTCATCGATTTGTTTGATCACTGTTTTTCCATTTACCAGCCATTCCAGTTCTGTTTTTGTGAGCATATCCGGTTCATTGATACTGTCGATAAAATGATGAATCACACTGTTCCCGCTTGTATTCATCCAGTAATTTTCCGGCTCGGCCTCTGGATTATGAATATGATCATTGCAGTAATTCACAACATCCCACGGACAGTACACATCTGCTTTTCCGAATCGGTATCCGTCATACCATTCTTTTACCTCGTCGTATCGGTTATCCATTTCATAGTCATGCAGCATGGTCTTTACTTCTTCATCTGTAAAACCGAAGGTTTCATCAAATTCTGTATTTGTAATCGAATATACTTTGAAATTATTCAGTCCGGTAAAGATGCTTTCTTTTGCAATTCGCAGGCAGCCCGTCAAAACAGCAAAGGCAAGACTGCTGTTTGTCTTTAGAACATTTCCGAACATATTTCGAAGCAGCAATACTATTTCATCATAATATCCATTTTCATGGGCTTTTGCCATCGGAACATCGTATTCGTCAATCAGGACAACCACTTGCTGTTCATAGTGAACTTCCAACAGTTCTGTCAGTTCCTGAAGACCGCTGGTAATGGTGTCTTCTTCCATATTTCTTGTCAGAAGTTCTGAAAAAAGTGCTTTATCAACCCGGCTCAATTTGTCGCTTTCCAGAAGAAATTGAAATCTTCTTGCCTCACGATTGATTGTTTTTATGAGCTGCGCACGGGCTTTTTCATAGGAATCGGCATCAATTCCTTTTAAGCTGATGGAAATAACGGGATATTTTCCCATATATTGTTCACAAATCTCTGTATTCTTAGAAATCTTCAAGCCGTCAAAAAGTGCTGGATCCGTTCCAATTTCAAAGAAATGCTGAATCATACTCATATTCAGGGATTTTCCAAAACGGCGTGGGCGCGTAAAAAGCGTGACCTCACTTCCGTTATTTAAAATCTGTTCTACAAGGGAAGTTTTATCTACATAATAGTAATTTCCATTGCGAATCTTTTTAAAGTTGTCAATCCCGGTCGGGAGTTTTGGTTTTCTCATCTTGAAACCTTCCTTTCCAACTTTTGCGGCTTTTGACACCAGCAGCTGTGCTTATGTTCTGATCTCTATTTTAGCGGGTTTTATTTGCTTTGGCAATGGTTCTTGTCGATTTCTAATCTGTCCAATTTCATAATCTTGCATCAACTCCTGCTAATAGAAAAACATAATAACCTTCTTTCATTTTTTTATTCTTTATTTCTATCTTGAGATACTCTTTCCATTGTTTTTTCACACTTTTTTGCCGATAATTTACTTAATCCCAAAGCCACTCTCCCAGATTTCCTAAATCATTTCCATCTTCATCATACAATTCACCTGTGCTTCGATCAAAGTAATCGCCGCTTCCCTCAATTTTATTTCCATTTTCATCTACGTACCAGCTATGATACATTCCTGCACTCCAGTCATCTCCATTAGAATTACTGCTGGATCCGGAGCCACTACTGCTATCATTGCTGCTGTTATCGTAATAATAGTCGCTTTCTTCTGTCCCTGAATCACCGCTAGACGCACTTTCTGAGTTCTGGCTTGCCTCGGTTACGGCAGCCTCTTCCGCTGCTTTTCTCTCGGCCTCTTCCTGTGCCGCTTTTTCCGCAGCTTCCTCTTCTGCTTTCTTTTTCTCCTCTTCTTCTGCCTTTTTCTTCGCTTCTTCCTCTGCTTTTTTGCGAGCCTCTTCTTCCGCTTTCTCGATCGCGGTCACTCTGTCATTATATTTTGTCATGTATTCATCAATCGTACTATTATATTTGTCAAAACTGTCCTGCTCGATGGTATTATAATTTTCGAAGTCATCTTTCAAGGTATCTTTGAATATCGTAAATTCGCTGGAAGCACTTTTGAGTGCTTCCTTATCATCCATTTTTTCAACATCATCACCAATTTTATCCGCAATTATTTTGATCGTATCGTCATATTCGGATACAAAGGAGTTCTTCATCTGCGCAATGATTTTTTCATAGTGTACAGAGCATTCCTTATAAGCGCCTTCTGTCTTTTTATATTTTTCCGCACTCTCCATCTCTTGTTTCAATGCTTCCAGTTTTTTATCTCTGTCTTCTCCTTTTTCAAATCTCTGATATTCCTCATCAATCTCACTGTTTTTTGTCTCAATCGCCTGCAAACGAAGCTCCTCCTGGTGACGGTCATATGCTTTTTTTGCAATAACACCAGTTCCTGCACAAACGGCAAGGATGCCAACTATGATTAATATCAAAATTCCGTTTTTCTTTTTCATCTCATAAATTCTCCTCGAAAATTTTGTTTTTTTCTACAACGGATGAACAGCATAAAACATTTTTGTCCCTATCTCAAACACAAGGACTTTTTCCCCACTTTTTACCTTCTTATATGTTTCAAACTCACATTCTCCTTCTATAACTCTTTCACTCGTCTGAACTTTGATGTAGTATCTTTTTTTGTCATATCTTCTGACAGCACCTTGTGAGTTGTATCTAGTTTTTTCTTTTACAGTACCCCATTCATACCACTCCATTTCCCACTGTGCACTTTTCCGCCATTGTATCAGAAGATAAATTGCTGCTACCCCAAATATTCCAAGACCTGCTATCCCAAATATTTGATCTTTTAATTCTATAGTTTCTGTCTGCCCGTAAAAACAAACGGTACCAGCGAGTACCTCCAAAAACAAAATCATCAACGCACTTTCCAGATATTTTTTTCTCTGTCTTTTTTTCCACCATAAAAAAGATTTCTGTTCGTCCCAAAACTGATTTTGAAAATACAAATGTTCTTCCCTCCTTACTCTGCTTTCTTTCCATCATATCTCGCAGTTTAGATAAACCCCTGCCTGATAAAAGGATTTCTCCCATATCAGCAAGGGTTCATCTATTTCCTATGTTACTACCAGATTTTTCTATTTTCAAATATTTTCTATTCGATTACAGCTGGTCTTGCTTCCGGTGTTTCTTCTGAATCATCTTCAACACTGCCCGTATTACTTTCTGCATTGTTTTCTACGCTGTCCTCTGTATTATTTTCTGTACTGTTTTCTACATCATCCGATGGTTCCTTCGCCGGTGAAGCGATTCTTTCCGCATCAAGAGATACCATTTCCGCTCCTACCATAGAAGCATTGCTTTCCGATGAAAACTCATTTACCGGAATCAGCTGCTTTGTCACAGTATCGAAATCAAAAACATGCCACACATTTCCTACGCCAGAGGCCGGAACATGATAGGTTTCAATCCGTTTTGTTCCCAGGTAAACTTCTACTTTTGCCCCGGAATTTGCCAGTGCATGACTGTCCAGTTCTGCACGATTTGTAAAATCGTGCACATAAAAACTGTAGGTTCCCGACTGATTCATCTCGTATACCGTTGTCGTTTCCGGTCCATATGATGTCGTATCATCCAGATCCAGAAATGCAGGTATTGTGCTTTCTCCGGTTTCATCGAACTCATAATATGTTTTATCTCCATAGAAAATATGGAATTTTCCGGTTCCGTCAATCGTTGGTCCCCACAAATGAGAATCCAAATCGCTTGGCTCCTCTCCCCACAGCAACACAATTCTCAAATCGCCTGAAGCAATACTGCTGTTTCCATCCGGAACCATCGTTCCATTCCAGTCATGATTTCCCTTTCTGGTAACTGTGACATTGAAGTGATCGGTGATGTAACCACCTTTTTTCATTACAATCGTATAATATCCGATCGGTAATTCTACTTCATAATGTCCAAACTCATCCGTCACAGCTGTTTCTACAATCTCTCCATCTGTTTTATTTCTATTATGATAGATTGTCAGGATTGTATCTGAAAGTTCTGTTCCATTTACCGAATTTGTAATGGTTCCACCTATGATTCCGGTATCCAGCGTACCGTCCTCTCCTTCTGCCATCAGCAGACGTTCTCTGTAAATTCTGTCTGTTCTTTCCAATGGCTGGATATCTTCATCGGTAAGATATCCTTTTGCTGAAGTACGGATCAAATAATGTTTTCCCTCCTCCCAAAACTTGATGCTGTGCCAGAGATTAAAAGGAACTTTCATGTATAATTTGTAATCACCGTTTTCATCCGATTCCGTTGTTGCTACCAGTTTCGTTGCGTTATCATTCTTATCCGTTTCATATGCCTCTATGGTTGCACCAGATATGTATTGCGACGTATCATCTGCATTTGCGACCTTTCCTTCTATCACAACAATTGGATCATCATCCTCAAAACTGCATCCAGGAACTTCTTTTAAGTTTTCAAGGTGAACCTTACGTTTCAAAGGACTATTATATTCGTTCCATATCTCCCAAGTCAACTTACCTTTCAACCACTTGTTAAGCACTGTATCTTCAAATGCATTCAACTCCGCATAAAGTGTAAATCCACCATCAAAGCAGATATCACCGCTTGATCTTACTATAGCTGATCCTCCTAGTCTGATTCCTCCGTCTCCTGAAAAGTCTAAGAGTTCCTGATGAAAAGTTTCTGCAGCCACTTCTAATTTCGGCCCAAGTTTTGCTTCTCCTGCCACGCCATAGTTTGCAGATATATCTACATCCCAAATTGGTCTTGGTTGATTATCCAGAATCTGCGCACCTACGGAACCCGATAAACTGCATTCTGCTGTAATCGTGCCCGCTGCATTCAAAACAAGATCAATTTCAACAACCATTGCTGCAATATTCGAACCAGCAATTGGTATCCTTCCTAGTGGGACTTCTGTATACAAGCAATCATCTCTTACTACAATCCCTTTATCATCTCCATCCAGATCTTTTCCAATTTCTCCTGTGACAGTCAGGCCATCCGTTAATACAACAGATACATTTTCTATCCTATGATTTCGATAATCCACTTTAAAATTATAATCTACTTCTGGTTTATCTACCGCAACGGTATAGTTGAACGACCAGTTATTTCCCAAATCTGCCGTTCCTTCTAATTCTACACCTCCCGTTTCTGTCATCGTAAGTGTTGTGTCCCCAAATACTTTTTGATATTGATCCAGCAAACCATACGTCTGTATCTGATTTTCCTCTTCCGGTGCTGTAATAGGAACAAACTGTGAAAAGTCAAGATATCCTTCTCCTGCCACATCCATGGATTCCAGAAATTCGTCTAATTCCGGTGTTGTATACTGAATCAGTACATCATTTCCTTCTATCCGTGAATCCACAACTTTATATGCATCAGAATATCCAATGACAATAATATCATCTTTTTTCAGATTCTCTGTTTTTTCTGAAAACGGCAGACATAGCGTTGTCCCGTCATCGGAATGCTCTATCGAATCTTCCAGCCGGATTACGCCTTCTTTGAATACTACTTCATCCTTATTTCCGCTGACTGTTGTACTATCCCATGTTTTCTCTGTAACATTGAGAATATTTTTCGCTTCTTTTTCTTTCAGAGGGCGAGTTGGATAAAATTTGTCATTTTCCAACTCCAGTAAACCCAGATTCACGGCAAGAAATGCTTCTTTGGGATTTGTGACCTCACTGGCATCGGCGCATTGAATCTCCTCGTCTGCCTGATATCCCATACTCCGGACTGCCGTAACAGCAGCAAATTCTCTCGTTGCAAGATCGTCTGGCTGAAACGCTTCTCCACCTGCAATCAAGATCCCATGGAAAACCGCATTTTCTATATCCTGTTTGTATTCCGAATTTGAAATATCCGAATAGGAAGGCTCTGCGCTTTCTTCTCTTGCAGCATATCCGTAAATTTCCAGTAACTCATGAATCCATTCCCCTCTGGTATAGGTTTTCTCTGGATCCTCTTTTTCCTGAAGCTGATAGGAAACCTCTCCTTTCAGTTCCAGTGGGGCTCCCCCTACGATAAGACTGGTGCTCACAGAAATCATTTTTGCATTTTCAAGTGTTTCTGCTTTTGTTGGCATTGCTCCTGCTGCTGTACCTGCTAAAGTAATTACCAGCAACAGTGATAACAGTTTTTTTCCTTTTCGTCTTCTAACTGCTATAACAGAAAGAATGACAATCCCAGAAATCACACCTAAAACAATCCAGATCTCAACCTTGCTGCTATCTCCTGTTCCTGGATTGCTTTTTACATTTTTTGTGTTTTCCGCGTTTGCTGTCTGACCTGTACTTTTTACGCCAACGCTTTTTAAGCTTTCTTTTTGCTCCTGCTTCTGGTCGTTTTTCTGATTGTTCTGCTGTTCATTCTGCTTGTTGTCCTGCTTTGGTTCTTCCCCATTGCTTGAATTTCCATCTTTTACGTTTTCTGTTGACACGTAAGTAACCGCTGCAGAGATGGATTCTCCCGGCTGTAGAGCAGCTGCCGTCTTTACTTCTTCCGCGTTTTCCGCAAGCTTATAACCGTCTGGTACATAATTTTTTAATGTTACATTTTGTACAGCTTCTTCATTCGTGTTTTCTACACTTAAAACAGCTGAAATTGTTTCCCCTTTTGCATAGGTATCTTTGTCCGTAGTTAAAGTAACTTTTATTCCATCCTGCTCCTGCACAGCGCCCAAAACCGGCACCATAAAGATGCCGCTGCAAAGCACCATTGCCAGTAAATAAATCAAAGTCTTTTTGAGTCTTCTCATTTTTCCTCCTCATACCCTGTATCTCTTGCTTATTCTGATCCAGCTACTTTAAAGCTCTTCAGAATGCGGATCACCTGTTTTTCTTCCTGTGATGTGAAGATTCCATCTGGTGCCTCTGCAATAAAGGCAACCGGTGTCGTGTAATTAAACGAAAACTCGTCTACGTTTCCGGCTTGACCTGCAAATTCTACCTCGCCAAGACGGGATGTCGGAATAACAGCAAACATCATGCTGTCTACCGGCACATAATCATCATCAATTCCGGCCATCATCTCGCCGGTGATATGTATCCGTGCTACCATGAATTCACCCAGATCCGAGCAGTCACGATCGGTTCCCCATGGATATCCCGGTACGAAATCTGAAGTGTCTGCCTGTGAAATCTGTGCCTTCAGCATATCGCGCGAATAGCCTCCGAGTGCACCCTGACAGTACCAGAACGAAACAGTAACGCCTCTGTCATTTACCAGAACAACGTTTTCTCTGACAGCATCCATCGGACCGCCAACTTCCTCTGTCTGGATCTCCCAGCCTCTTGGAACTTCAAATTGAAATGCAGTGCTGTCACAATGATTCACTTCTCCATACCGCGTAACATAGGTATCTCCCTGTTCTCCCGTGTCTGACCATTCCAGATCGCCCTGCCAGTCAGAACTGGATTCCCAGCGATCCGACCATACCGGCTGCTGTTCTTCCGTAAAAAGTTCCTGTGTATCCCGGAAGGTTCCGCGGAGCCGCGGCGTGATGGCAAGATCCAGCGCACCGGCATAGCCGCCAAGATCTTCTTTCTCGCTCACCTTTGCCTGACCATCTGTCTTTCCTTCCAGTCCCTCATACAAATCCAGACTGTTTTCTCCGCACAACTTCGGAACCATATGCAGTTCAAGATATCCGCTCAGAGTTCCCGTTCCCTCCGTGGTACTCCAGTGAAGCCCCTCGGAAGTAACCTGGCCTTCTTTGATTTCTTCTGCCGTTTCCGTTCTGCTGTCATACCGCACACCAACCGTGCTCTCTTCGACTGCCTGGAAAGAAAGTGACCTTCCGCCTTCCATTGTGCCCGATGCTCCTGCTGTTATTTCCATCTCATTTGTAATCATGATCGGCACACCTTCGATGGTAAATTCAATGTCCGGCAGGTCATCCTGAAAAACAGTTGTTTCTCCGTTGCTGTCTTCGCAGGTACCAGAACTGCTGTTGACGGAGAGATCTGCCTTACTTCTCACTGCAATGCTGTACTGAAACTCTCCATTTTCTACGTCAAGCTGAAAATCCAGTCCACAGTTCCAGGCTGCCTCTCCCCAGTAGCTGAAAGGGTCACTCGTCTCCTCAAAAGATGTCTGAAATGCATACTCGCCGTCCTGTCCATTTTCCTCTTCAGATAAGTTTTCTGATTCGCTGACGCTCTTCTTGGTATATACAAAATGACGTACCACATGGACTTTTTCAAAGACATCCGCCAGAGATGCATCTTCTGTTTCGACCCAGTAACCATCCGTTGCCTTTTTGACCTGAACTACTTTCCGGATCAGTCCATCGGATACCCTGGCTGTTTTTCCTGCTACGATAACATCGCCTTCCTGATAACCCGGATCCTTTTCAAATTTCATGCTATGATCCGAAATTTCAAAAGGCTGCTCCTCATATTCTGTATCCTTCGTGATTACTTTTACATTCGATTTTACAATAATACCGCTGTTCGATTTTTCCTGTTTTGCTGCCTCTGAATCTACTGTGTTTTTTTCTGCGGTATCTTTCTCCTGTGTTTCCGTACCTGCACTTTGTACTGTTGTCTCACTCTCTTCTCTTTTCTGGTTCCGGTGATTTTGAACCGCAAAGATTCCAATCTGGGTACAGGCCAGAATGGCAATCACACCAATTGCTATGCGCATCCATTTTTTCATTTTCAGGCTGCTCCTTATTCTGCTCTCGTTATTTTAAATACATTTTCCGACTGCCCCAGACCTTCCATCATGTCCGAGCCGACATAATAGTATATTAGAACATCCGATTTTTCAAAAGACATTGGATCCGTTGGTTTCAGAATCCAGTCCCCTGCTGTCAGGTTAAAATGCATACTCTCCCTATCGAATGTTCCTCTGGCTGTGTAACTGCCATTCTCAATGATGCCTTCCAGGATTTCATCTGGATAATAGCTGTAGATTACACTCCACTCATTTTCGCCTTCTTTTGTAAAGTCTAACTCTACCTTTCCATTGTCTCCTGCCCCGACATAAGTTCCTGTCCACTTTCCGCTGATGTCGATGGATGTCAGGTCTGCTTTTGCGCTGACCATCGGGTCATTCCATCCGCCTTCATAGGTGTACTCAAACTGTGCTTCCAGATCGAACTGAACATTTTCTCTTTCGATCGTTCCGCTGCACATATAAATCTGATCTCTTCCCTGATCCGTTGTTTCCTGGCTTTTCAGTTCAAATCCCTTTACTTCTGCTTTCCGGATCTGTAAATTCTGTGATCTCCAGTCATCCATGTCCGCTTCCTGGTCAACATAGCCCATGTCATCACCGCCAGGCACGATCACTCCGCCATCCAGTTTGTCCAACAGTTCATCTGCTGTAACATTCAATGCTTTGTCCGATTTTATTTCTGCTGTCATCTCTTCCTGATCTGTTACTGCAACCAGTTCCCACTGGTCAACCTGAAATTCATAGTTTGCTGTCATTGTACCCGATGCTTTTTCTACATCGCCGTCTAAAGTCACTTCAACCGTAACCGCGTCTGTTCCTTTGTTCAGATCTGCCTTGTGATTCTTTACCGTAAAGCTGTATTCCGTCCACTCATCCATGGACCATGTTTCCCCATCGACTACGACGGATTCGTTTGCAAGGGTACTGTTGATTTGTTCTTCCGAAACCTCCTTCAGCGGTTTTACAACCCATTCTCCCGGCGGATTTGCATATATATCCTGCACTTCCCAGCCATTGTTGTATTTGTGATATGTCAACGTTACTTTCTTTTCATAGGAAACATCATCTTTTTCTGTCGTAATATTAGTTAATACCTTGTCCGTTTTCTGCTTTTTGTCGGTATCGCGATTTTTGATTTCAATCTTTGTGATGGTCTCATTTTCTTCCAGAATTTTTCCTTTTCCAAACGTACGGATATCTTCCTCAACATCACTATCTTTTGGTACACTGCCGGAGCAGGCGGTCAGCATTAAAAATAATGCCATTATCATTGTCCAAAATATGATAAATTTTCTTTTCATCTTCTTTCCCCCATCTATTATTATTTTGATACAACAGCCTCTTCAAAAGCATCTATCTCTGTTTCTGAAGAGGCTGTTATTTTCCTATTTTGGTGCTGAAAAACCAGTTATACCTATTCTTTTTTACTTCCATGGAATCTCATCAAACTTGATTTCCCTTCCCGATTCTTTTTCATAGAATTTATGTTTTCCGCTTCTTGCTTCTTCCAGGCTGCACACTTTTCTTTCTACGACGGAATTGTCAAGTTCGATATAATCCCCCATAAATCCATGAACTTTATACAATTTGATTCCTCCAAATTTTTGATAATCTACAATGTAATGATCATTTGATGACATATTTCTTTTCCTCCTGTCATTGTTTTGTTTGTGGTATAAGTGATATTGTTCTTTAATCGAATGTTTCCACCCCTTTCCGACAAACTCTTGGGCTAATGAAAATATAATAGCCACCACAAATTTTATCTTTTCATTTCACCTTGTCTACTTTTCGCATTTTTTCTTTTAGTGTAATACATTCTCTCTTTATTTGCAATATATTTTGTCTTGCATTTTGCAATGCATATTTCAAGTGAGTCATGCAATACAATAAAACAGACTGGACTTCCAGTACTCTTTAAAATCAGAATACAGCCAGAAAAAAGCGCACTGAAATAAGCTGTCCCCAAAACAGCTTTTTCTTCATTTTTCGATTTCGCAGATTCGAAAAATTTATTTTTTGTCGAACCTTTTTTGAAACACCTTTGTTATGTTTTATGCTGCCCGTAGTTTCCACATAAGATCCGGAAGCATGCTCCGTTCTTATATTCTCCGGCAGCAGAATGGAGTTTGATATGGCATTTCAGTTAAAAGGCAACCGCAAGGAAACGGAAAACAAAACCATCCGTTTCCCCATTCACCTGATCGATCAGATCGAACAGGCAATTTCCGATTCTGACCAGGACATTACCTTTTCCAGTTTTGTGATTCAGGCGTGTGAGTATGCGCTGGATCACATGGACGCCCCGTCAGAAGAACACAATTAACTTTTATTTTTTTCAAAGCAGATTTTTATGGTTCGACGTGCATTTTCTGGCTGTTCTCTGCTTCTATTTTATCTTACCATGCTTCTTATTTTTTTCAGGACAAGATCCTGTCCTAACTCAACTCCACAATCTCATCATACAGACACACAAACACCTCTTCCACTTCCGCATCTTCATGAAAGTGTCCGAAATACCATTTCTGAAACTCTGTCTCATCCGCCACGCGCTGCAGGTACTGGCGGAGTTCCACCTCATCGTCAGACAGCTCTCCATACCCCATTGCCGCGGCCACATCTCTTGGGGCTGTGTGGGTCAGTATGTAGTCCACCTGGAAATCTTCTTTTTCCAGATTTTTCCATCCTTCTTCGTACTCTTCCCGTGACGGAATTTCTTCCGAGAACCACGAAATTCCCTCCGCGCGGGACATTTTGTCGATGCTGTAAGCACCTCCGAAGGTAAAGAATTTCAGCCCGTCAATCGTAAAGATCTGGCCGCGCATCAGATGGATCATGTTGTCCTCAATGATATGCACCTTTCCGCCGTTCCACTGCTCCACGGCGTAGGAATTCAGTTGTTCGAAGTTCTCATGATTTCCGTCGATAAACAGTGTCGTCACCGGCAGACTTCGGAAAACGGCTCTCGTATTCGCTTCGTATGCTGCAGAAAAGCCGCAGATGCCGACATCTCCGCAGATGATCAGATAGTCATCCCGGGTGTACTCGTCTTCGTGCTCGTTAAAATAGCGTACAACTTTTCCAATATCAAAGGTGCCATGGGTATCGCCTGTAATGACAATGCTCATTCTCAGCGTCTCCTCTCGTGTTCTCTGTTTCTGTTCTCTAAGGTATCGCAAAACATCATCCGCAAATTCTGTCCGCTTTCTCTGCCGCTGCTATCGTTTCTTGCAGAGACACAGACTACGCCGCACTATTCCCGAAAATAAAACACTTCTCCCCGTGCCCGGAACGGCAGCCGGTTTCCTCTCGGAAGCAGAAATGCATGCTCTCGTCTTATCTTCAGGTCATTCTCAATCTCCCCGTCCGTAATAATCAGAATCGGCCCGTCCTTTGGAAAATCGTTCGCCTGTTCCAGACAATCCACGCCCGGCTGCAGTATGGTTCCTCCTCGTCCCGTGACTTTTACCCGGCCGGCAATATCTTCCGGTGCCAGATATCCCGCATCCGTCGCTTTGGCATCGCAGAAAATGATTCTCACAAACGGAACATCTTTCGCCGCGGCATAGCTGGCGATGGAGCCGAGTGCCATACCGATCTGTTTTGCACTCATGGAACCGGACGTGTCCACAACCACACCGAAGGTCCGGCTCTCCAGATCCTGCTCGTAATACGCGTATCCCGGTCTTGGAATGTCCGGCGTGGCACCCTGCCGTCTGCTCGGCCGCGCATAGGTACGGTGTTTTTCCAGCGGTGGAAACTGTACATCAAACCACTTCGCCAGCGCGGCATCCCAAGGAATGACCGGCATCGCAAGCGCCCTGATTTCCTGCACCAGCCCGGCCGGCAGGAAACCACGATTGTGCTCCTGATGGTAATCCAGTCCCTCCCGCAGTGCGTTTTTCAGCAGTTCATCCAGGCTGACCCCGTTTTCTCTTCCAGTAAAATGCGGCCTGTTTCCGTTAAACATATCACCTCTGCCAAAGCCCCGGAAGGTGTTTAGTTTTTTGTACTTTCGGATCTCTTTCACGATCAGATCATAGATACTTTCTGCCGATTTGTTGTGAAGTGTTTCATCATACAACAGCCCATCCGTCGGCATTCTGCCGATCTCCATTTCGTGCAGCCAGTCGTTGATGACGTAGTCGCAGGCGATGTTCCACAGAAAGAAGTCACGCCCATTGCACCGTTTCTGGTGCTGCAGTCCGGCATGGAGATATTCATGCGCGAGAACAAAAATCCACTCTTCCTCCGAAAATCCGCACGACGGATTGGCATAAATGATTCCCTGCTCTGCGTCAACCGCTGCAATATGGATTTCATACCGATGGCACATTTCAATGTCCTCCACAATTTTAAATGCAGCCGCAAGACCTCCGAGCAGCGGATAATGGGACAGGAACCATTCTGCTGCTCTGGAAATGACGGTATTCTTTTTCGTTTTAAGATCGTATCCTCCCGCATCGCAGAGTGCAGATTTGATGGAATGGGTGACTGCATAGGAAAATTTTTCAGCATATGCATTTCTTTCTCCCTTTTTATAAACGATCGGCCGTTCTACCCCGATCATATCCTTTAATTTTTCAGAGTTCGTCCCGCAGATCTGCGCACCATTATCCTGGTGCTTCAACAGATATTCATAAATTTTCTGCTCGCTGTTCAGTTTGATCGGATATGCTTCCGCCGGATGTGCGCAGATCGGCTCGCCGAGGCGGATGTCATAAAGGAATCTGGTAATGTAGATATCACAGGCTTTGTTCCAGAGTGCCGGGACAAATTCGCAGTCGGAAGGGATGCTCGCTTTGTCAAAGTGGCCGAACGCCAGGTGCAGAAGGTTGTGTGCCATCACATAGCACCATTGTTCCGGCGACAGGTTCGCCCGCATGTTGACGTAGATATTTCCATCTTTCATAACACAGGCCAGACTTCCTTTTGCATTCAGATGGGAGGGCTTTGCAGTGATGTACCCATCCAGTTGATGAAACAGTGTATTTTTTTCCAGCAAACCAAAGCCGGCCTCCACTCTGCGGTACCCGGCCGGCTTTTCTTCTTCGCGGTAATACCGGCTTCGAACGTATGGCATCCTTTTCTCCTTCCTTTTTTCATCCGACGAGCCGCGGCAGATCACGGATGATTTCCATCATAAACCAGTCCGGCAGTGCCTCCGCTCCATCAGCTGCGACGGTCATCTGGGCGATTTCGAAATTGATGACTGCGAGTTCTTTGATCATGCCCTTGGCGCGGTACGCAAAGGAAAGCATGACGCCGGAAATTCCCTGTTTGCTTTTCGGCAGTTCTACAAGCAGTCTGGCGCGGAAGGACTGTGCGAGAAAGTACAGCACATCCCGGTTTTCCGGCTTGTCCGGCCATTTTGCTTTCTGCGCGATAATGTCATCCAGGAGATGTGTGTTGCGCAGTGTTTTTGTGTAAGCAAGAAACATCCCCGCATGCTGTTCCAAGAGGCAGGCGTACGCCATCATTTTTAATGTTTCCTGCGGAATATCCTGCTCCCCGGCCCGGTATTCCTTCAACGCATCGCTCAGCATATGCCAGGAACGCGGGGTGGAAAACGGTTCTTCGGTTTTCGGCGGTTCGGAAAAGAGGTGATCCGGCCGCTGAATGATATAGTCAATGACCCACGGATGGAGTCCTTCTGCCTGCGCCCACTTGATCCACTGTCCCACATCCGCTTTCAGCTGCACATGGAACATACGGTTTAAAAGGGCGGACGACATCGTTTTTACGATCGCGCTGTCCTCGGCACGGTTTCCTGCTCCGATCACAATGCTTCCCTCCGGAAGATGGTATTCTCCGATCCGCCGCTCATGGATCAGGGAATAGAAGGCTTTCTGCACTTCCTGCGTACAGGCGTTGAGTTCGTCCAGAAACAGGACATACGGCTCTTTTCTGGCGATCATCTTCGGCGGAAGGAATTCCGATGTCTCGCCCCGGATCTGCGGAATGCCGATGATATCCTCCGGCGCGAGCTGGCTTCCAAGGAGCGACACACACGGCAGACCGACTTCGTCTGCGAATTTTTCCACTAACGCGGATTTTCCGATGCCGGGCGCACCCCAGATAAAAACCGGCCGCACCGGCGCAACCTGAAGCAATACTTCTAATAATTCATCCTGTGTCACACTGATTGGTAAATGCATCTGATGTACTCCTTTCTGTTTCGATCCTGTGTCTTTTCAAAGCGGATATTCGCAATCCACTTTACCACTTGCTTGATTTGACTAAATCACTTTTTCTGCCCTGCCGTGATCTTACTGTACTGCATTACAACGTGTCTCACCATATTTCTCTGTATTTTCCAGTTTCACTGTCATATTCCAGCACCGGAATTTTTCCACTCCGCCAGGTGGTTCCATCGAGATAATAATGACTCTGACCGTCATGCCAGATACCGTCATATATTCTGTTTCCACTGATTTTTGCCGTGGAGATGTGACCTGCAATCACATCCTTATAGAATGCTCCGCGGCTTACCGTTCTTTTCCCCACCATCAGCTCCCTGCTGGTCACGCACAGCCAGTCTTTACCGCCCCATTCGGCAATTCCGGCGTGTACCAGAATCTGGCGCTCTGTTTCATAAAAGTAAGGAAAATGGCGCATCCAGGTGATCAGATCCCCCGCATCTTCGAGCATCAGCCGTACTGCTTCTGCATTTCTGGAATCCTCTGAGAGGTGTGCTTCTTTTTCCAGAAACTCTTGAAAATGTTCTTCTTTCAGAAAGCTGTGCAGCGTTTCATAGTCTCCATCTGCATCCGATGCCAGCCATTCCCGGCTGCGATATCGCTCCACACTGCCGATATGCCGGTTGACATCTGCATATTCTTCCAGCCAGTCCAGCAATGCTTTTTCATGATTTCCCATCAGGGCAATGACTTTTTCCGAACCATATTTTTCCTGCAATGCCCTGACTTTTTCCAGCATCGCCCGGCCATCTGGCCCATAATCTATGTAATCGCCCAACAGAATCAGCTGATTTTTCCCCGAAAGGTCTGTTTTTTTCAGAGCTGCCTCGAATGCCTCCAGAAATCCGTGAATATCCGACATCATATATCGCTTCATTGCTTTTCCTCTGTTTGTTTATACGTAGAAAGTTTCCTTCGTTTCCAGGCAAAGGCATCCCAGTCTTCCATTCTCGAAGCCGCAGCCGCAGTCACACAGATAAACGTTTCCTTTTTTATTCTTCCAGATGGATCCATTTCCCATGTTCTGATGGCCGCAAACGGAAATATATCCATGCACTCCCTCATGAAGAAAAACCTTGTACCACAAATCCCCCATCAGATAATAGTTGTCCAGTTTCCATTTTCCCGGTTCTGCCGTACAGGCATGGGCAAGCAGATACGGCTGACCGTCCACCTCGATTTCCACCTGCACCGGCCAGGAAAGGATATACTCCGCAAGCTCTTTCAGATCTACTTCTGTCAGGCGCTCCTGCAGAAGATGGAAGGAATTGTACGGATACGGCTGCAGGAGGGCGCGGTCTCTCTCATCCATTCCGTAATAGCGGAAAATGTAATTGGCAAGCCAATGATCGTGGTTGCCGCGGATCACAGTACATTTTTTCCCCAGCTTCAATACCTGAAAATACACGCCCGCCGGGTCTGGATGATCCATGCAGCGATCAAACAAATCACCAAGCAGGTACAGGTGATCGTCCTCTTTGAGATCCATTTTTTCCAGCAATTTCATGAACCGCCAGCTGTCGTTATGTATATCGGTAATAATATAGTGCATCCAAAATCTCCTTTTCTTTCGCAGCTTTCGTGTCTGTTCCTGCAATCATCAAAGCTTCCGTAATCCGCTCATTTTTCCCAAAACGGCTTTCCTGCTTGTGTTTTGGCATGTCCTGTTGCAAAAGTCTTCCCGCTTGTTCTGCTGGTTCCGAATCCCGGTCTTCTGATTCTGGCATCATGGAACGTCTAAAATCGTTCACCCATTGTTGTCCGAACTGTAAAACTCTTCCCCCGTTTCCAGACAGATTGCCGCCAGCCGCCCTCCCGGGAAGCATGCACCGCAGTCGATGGCGATGTGGTGATATTTTTTATAAATATACCCGGGATTATCATTTTCCGGAATCGTCTGCGTCGGTGTATGTCCTGTTACCAGATTTGTATCCGCAAAGTATTCCTTCTGATAATCTGGTCTGGTCCATACAAGATCGTGCAGGGAATATTCCTCGATCCTCTTTTCCGGTGTGAATCCACCCAGCCCTCCATGCACCAGCAGATACTGTTTTTCTCCCACTGTAAGTGTAAGCTCCTCATACAGACTGAAATCCTCCAGAAAATTCAGTACTTCCTCCCGCATCTCGGGATCCAGCGCCCGAAATTCCCGGATCGTAGCATCACCGCCGTTATACTTCCAGAGAACAAGATTGTCCAGCAGTTCAGCATCCACTTCCTCGATGGCAAGATCTGTGATTTCCTGACAGAGAAACCGCAGACATTCCAGCGCCATCACCTCATGGTTCCCCACGATACAGAACGCATTCGGCATTTCCATCAGTTTCAATATCACCTTAATCGGATGCTCACCCCGGTCTAAAACATCACCCAGAACATAAAGCGTATCTGTATCTTTCAACTCAATTTCTTCCAGCAGCTCCATAAATCTCTCATACTCACCGTGAATATCAGAAATAACGTAAGTAGCCATAAACAGAATCCTCCCTTTTTCATCCATACGAATCTGCATACGTTCTCCATTACCAGCTTATCTTACCATACTTCCTGTTTTTTACCGGACAAACTCTTGTCCCTCCTTTTTTTGCATAATGTACACTCTAGAGCGTGTCTGAAAAAGGCTTTTCGCAAGCTGCGAGTCCCAGTTTGTGGAAATGATTTTTCAGACACGCTCTAATACATCTTCTATTGAACTTTCCTTCATGCGAAATCCCTTTTTCTTGATACTATACCACATCTATTTTTTTCTTCATTGAACTACAAGTTTAATCCTCTTTTTCTTGCTGTTTTCTCGCATTCTATCAGCATTACGCGCTGTTTATACAGCGCCTTTTATTTCTGTACAATTTATTCTCTATATGCAAAAAAGGAACGTTCTATCCAAATCGTTCCTTTTTGTTTGTAGATTATTTTATTTTTCAAATTTCTCAATCACGCACGTATGCGTCTTCGTTTTCTTATCACAAACGCGTATTTGCCGAGTGCACAGTAATGCCCGCGTCCCCCCTTCGTCATCCCACCGTCAGGCGCAAAAAATCTCCCGCCGCACAGAGCCTCTTGCCCTCCGAAACAGTGCCTGTCCGGGGACTTGTGCTCTGTGGGGCGGGAGGCCTTTTACACCGTCCGTCCCCTATTTACTTAATACCCCGTCGACCGCCGCTTTCCATCCGGCATATTTTTTCTCCCGGATTTCATCGTCCATCTTCGGTTCATACACACTTCGTTTCATATTTCCCGCGAGCTTCTCCAGATCATACACACCTGCCGAAATACCCGCCATATAAGCCGCTCCAATCCCGGAAAGCTCCTCCGCGTCCGGAATATTTACGCGTTTATTCGTAATATCACTCTGGAACTGCATCAGATATCCGTTTCGTGTCGGGCCGCCGTCTACACGGAGTTCCTCGATCCGCATGCCGGTATCCTGCTCCATCGCACGGACAAGGTCGGTGATCTGGTAGGCAATGCAATCGAGTGCCGCTTTTACCACCTCAGCTTTTCCTGTGGTGCGGGTAATTCCGCTGATCGATGCCGTTGCTTTCTCATCCCAGTACGGCGCGCCAAGCCCGGTAAATGCCGGAACCAGATACGTGCGGTCTGCCGGATTTGCCTCCCCTGCCAGTCCTTCCGTCTCTTTTGCCGAAGAAATCAGCTTCAGGTCATCCTTCAGCCAGGTAATCACAGCTCCGGTGTAGTTCAGGTTGCCTTCCAGCACATAGTCCACCTTGCCGCCTCTTCCCCACGCAAGCGAAGTCACAACGCCGTGACTGCTTTTAATCGGCTTGTCTCCAATGTTCATCATCAGCGAAGAACCCGTTCCGTACGTTGCCTTGATCATCCCCGGTTTTAAACAGCCCTGTCCGAACAGAGCCGCATGAGAGTCGCCTAATACACCACAGATCGGAACCGGCTCGGAAAACAATCCTTCCATCGTCGTGGTTCCATACACCGCATCGGAATCGCACACCCTGGCCAGCGCACAGACCGGAATCCCGAACATCTCACAGATCTTCTCATCCCATGCCAGTGTTTTCAGATTAAACAACTGCGTTCTCGATGCATTTGAAAAATCCGTCTTAAATGCATGATCCCCCGTCAGCTTATAAACCAGCCAGCTGTCAATCGTACCCAGGCAGAGTTTCCCGTCTGCAGCACGTTTCTGTCTTTCTTCTCCGCCGTTTCGAAGCAGCCACGCCATCTTTGCAGCAGGAAAATAAGCCGAAAGCCGCAGACCCGTCGCCTCTCGGATCTCCTCTGCGTGACCCTGCTCCGCAATCTCCTGCGCAATGCCGCTTGCGCGGCCGCACTGCCATACAATTGCCTCTTCCAGTGGTTCCCCGGTCGCCTTATCCCAGATCGCCGTCGTCTCACGCTGATTGCTGATGCCGATTCCGGCGATTGTTTCCGGTGCAACACCGGACTCTGTCACCAGCGTTTTTACCGTCTGTACTGTATTTCGGTAAATCTCATTCAGATCATGGGACACCCATCCCTTTTCATTGACGATCTGCCGATGCGGCAGGTCGGTACGGCGGAGTAAATGTCCCTCCCCATCAAAGAGCAGCGCTTTCGTTCCCTGCGTGCTCTGGTCAATTCCGATGATATACCTTTTCTCCATTTTTCCAGCTCCGTTCCTAAAATTTTATAAATATCCAGATCCCCTTCTCGAATAACGCTGAATACACCCTGTTTTTCAGCATACAATGCGTCATTGTTTATTATCGCAGCGTTCACCCTGCCCCTATAGGCAAGATCTTTGGCGATTACCACACATTCCAACATCTTCCGCAGAACGATTTATTCCTGATTATTTCCGCAGAACGATTTGTTCCTGGTTATATAGAAAAAGTTCCTGCGTTCCCGGATTTTCTTCCGCCCAGGCACGCAGGAACATGGCATACGCAGACCTGCGGCAGTTTACAGTTCCCTGCGGGCTATCACATTCACCGCTGATTCCATTTCTGGTTAAGCCAGTAATTCTTTCGTTTTTTTTGCAATGCCCTCGGCATTCAGTCCATAATAGTCAAATACTTCTTTGGAAGTTCCCGTGATCACCGGCGCATCCGGCAGAGACATGTTGACTACCTTACGCGGGCACTCTGCGCCGACCACCTGGCTTACCATCGAACCAAGGCCGCCAAATGGAGCGTGCTCTTCGATCGAAATGACAACTTTTGCCTTCTTTGCAGCCTCTACTAGGCCCTCTTTGTCCAGCGGTTTCACACAGTACATATCGAGCAGTCCTGCGCTGATTCCCTCTTCTTTCAGCATAGCAGCTGCATCGAGCGCCGGGCGGACCATCTCACCGCAGGCTACCAGTAAAACATCGGTGCCTTCCGACAGAACCGTTGCCTTATCCATCTCAAACGGTGTATTTTCTTCGCTGTAAATATCCTCAACGGCATTTCTTCCCACACGGATATAAGCCGGTTTCTCATCGGTAAGAAGTGCCTCAACCAGTTTTGCTGTCTGGAAACGGTCGCTCGGCAGATAAACGCGCATGTTCGGAATGGCTGCCATTGCTGCGATATCCTGTGCAGAATGATGGCTCATGCCGAGTGCACCGTAGCTTACACCGCCGCTGATGCCGATCAGCTTTACGTTGGTGTTGGAGTATGCACAGTCAATCTTCGCCTGCTCATAGCTTCTTGTAGAAAGGAAGCACGCCGGAGATGCCGCAAATGCTTTCTTGCCGCATTTTGCAAGACCGGCAGAAACGCTGACCAGATCCTGCTCTGCGATACCCATCTCTACAAACTGCTCCGGATACGCATTTGCAAACGGTGTCAGGGAAGCACTTCCTCTGGAATCGCTGCAGAGTACCACGATATCTTTATCCGTTTCGGCATGTTTCATTAAAACCTCACAAATGGCCTGTCTGTTTGGAATCTTGTTCATGACAGTGCCTCCTTTCTCTCATCCAGATCCTTCATGATCTGCTCTACTTCCTCCGGTGTCGGCACTTTATGATGCCACTCCGCCTTATTTTCCATCACAGAAGAACCACAGCCCTTCGTTGTATTTGCAATAATAACCGTCGGTTTTCCCTTGCAGTGTTTTGCCAGTTCAAACGCATGAACGAGCGCGTCCATATCGTTGCCCGGTACGGAAAGAACATTCCATCCGAACGCTGCCCATCTTTCCTCCTGGCTGTCCTGTTTCATGACATCCTCGGTATTTCCGGAGATCTGCAGACGGTTACGGTCTACGATCGCGCAGAGGTTGTCCAGCTTGTAGTTTCCTGCAGACATCGCGCCCTCCCAGACAGAGCCTTCTGCCAGCTCGCCGTCACCCATAACGGTGTAAACACGGTAATCTTTTTTATCCATTTTTCCTGCCAGTGCCATTCCCACGCAGACCGGAAGTCCGTGGCCGAGAGAACCGGAGTTCATCTCGATGCCCGGCAGTTTATTGTTCGGATGGCCGATGTACGGGCTGCCGAATTTGGAGAATTTTTCGATGACTTCTTCCATCGGGAAAAATCCCTTTGCTGCAAGTACCGCATAATATGCCTCAACGGAATGACCTTTACTCATCACAAAACGGTCGCGGTCCGGGTCGTCCATGTTCTCAGGGCTGATGTTCATCTCTTTAAAATACAGCGCTACAAGCACATCGATGACACTCATGTCGCCGCCGATGTGGCCGCCCTTGCCGGAAACTACCATTTCCACTACTTTCTTCCGCAGATCATACGCCAGACAACTTAATTCCTTGTATTCACTCATGATTTTCATTCTCCTCTTAAATATGCTTTGACATCTTCCTCGATCGGATCATATAAATCCGGGGCAATGCCGATGTATTTGCATGCTTCATACAGAACCGGCACAACGTTCTCGTGGATACCGACACAGTGGTGGATGTACGGTCCCTCAACGATTTTTGCCTCGAGGCGTTTCAGGTTCTGTACCTCAACCCATACGTAGGTTCCCTTCGTGTAAGGGCCCTTTACACCTTTTGCATTTCCAAGCAGCAGGGAGTACTCTCCGTTGTCTCCGTCGAAACGCGCCAGTGTCATTTCACCTAATTTTGCCTGTGCCTCTACAGCGCCCGGATGGCTGAATGCCAGAGGATAACCGATCGTCGGTTTTTCCTGTGCAACAGAGATCGGCCACGGTCCGCAGTGCTGCAGCAGCTCGCCGTTCTCGTTGTCCGGGTGACGTACCGTCCAGTCAGCAAAGAAGCTTCTCTTGTCGTTTCTGCCGGCAGCCTCTACCATCAGAGCGGTGATGGCACCGTGGATATCGGTCTCACAGACAACCGGAATTCCCTCTTCGTTCAGCAGGGAGTTTGCCGCACACGGCATAATGCCGATCTCGCCCTGCAGTGCGTTCCAGCACTGGATCGCAATGGCATTGCAGGAATATTTGACAGCCAGGTTCTTCATCGCAACCTTCAGAGCTGCTACATTTTCCAGCTCTTCCGGTTTTATTTTTACACACATATTGGTGTTGCAGTAAGCAACGACTTTCTCTACCTCGGTGCCCTCTGCTTTTACTTTCTTCATCTCTTCGGTCAGCTCCGGAAGCGGAATCGGGGAAAGCTGAATATTGAATTTTTCCAGCAGCTCGCCCTCGTTGCACATCGTGGACCAGAAGTCGAACGGACGCGGTCCGATCTGAAGGATTCTGGTGTGACGGAAGGTATCTACCACATTACATACGGCGAGGAAATCCTTGATGCCGCGCTCAAATTCCGGATCGGTCAGGCGGCAGTTTGTCATGTAGGTGAACGGAACGCCAAAACGGCGCAGCACTTTTCCGGTTGCGAACAGGCCACACTGGCTGTCGCGGAGACGCACACCGTTCTCATCCGGTCTCTCATCGCGCGGTCCCCAGAGGAGTACCGGAAGCCCCATTTCCTTTGCCAGTCTTGCACAGACATATTCCGTGCCGAAGTTTCCGTGCGGGAAGAAAATTCCCTTTACGTTCTCACGGCGGAATTTCTCCTGGATTTTCTCACGATCCGCCTCATCGTAAAACAGCCCCTCCTCGTTGATATCTGTGATATCAACAAATTCAACGCCGAGCTCTTTTAAACGCTCTCTCGTCAGGTTGGCGTATTTTACAGCATCCGGAGCGCTGAAAATACTTCTTCTTGTAGGTGCAAATCCGATCTTAACTGATTTCATATTCTTTTCCTCCACTTAATTGTTTTTAAATTTCGTTAAACTTTATTCTAAATTTGCCTGCTTTCTATGGCTCTTATATTACTAAATTCTTTTGAATTTGTCAACATCTATTCAACTTTATTAAATCTTTTTTAGTAATTTACACAAAAAAGAATGGCTGTTTTTATGCATTTCTTCATATTTCATTTTTTTACAGCTCAGAAGTTGACTTCTTTTTTAATTCATATTAAAATCAATGCATAAGTTTAATATTTTTCAGATAAACACTGAAATAAATTTCAACATCCCGCATGTAAAAACACACAAAAGCAGCGTGCGGGCTGATTTTATCGAACAGGAGCTGAAATTTTATGAATATTTCTGCGAAAGAACTGGCAAAGCTGATCAACGTATCGCCTGCCACGGTTTCTATGGTTTTCAATAACAAACCCGGCATCAGCGATGCCACAAGAGAGCTGGTTTTAAAAACCGCAGCCGAGTATGGCTATGCGCCGAAAAAAAATGAATCCTCCGGCGCTTCCTCCCGCATTATTCAGCTGGTCAATTACAAAAAGCACGGAAAGGTTGCTGCCGACACACCGTTTTTCTCCCAGCTGACCGAAGGAATCTCCACCGAATGCACCCGCCAGGGCTGTGCGCTTCATATCTCCTATTTTTATGAGACCATGGATATTGACAGCCAGCTCGATGCACTCCGCGCTGTGGACTGTGAAGGCATTCTGCTTCTTGCAACCGAAATGGCTCCGTCCGATTTCCGCAAGTTCCGCGATTTTTCTGTTCCGATCGTTGTCGTGGACTGCTATTACGATGAGCTCGATTACGACTGCGTTCTGATCAACAACATTCAGGGGGCGTTCAACGCCACAAATTATCTGATCCAGTGCGGACACAAAAACGTGGGCTACTTTCACTCGAACCTCGACATCAGCAACTTCTCCGAACGCGCCGACGGCTACTACAAAGCGCTCCGTGCAAACGGTATCAGCACCTCGCATCCATATGTCCACCCGGTTTCCCCTACCTCGGACGAGGGCTACCGCGACATGCTGCGCCTTCTCGAGTCGAAAGCTCCGATCGCAGATGCTTACTTTGCCGACAATGACATCATCGCTGCGGCCGCCATGCGTGCGCTGCGTGAAAATGGCTACCGCATCCCGGAGGATGTCTCCATCATCGGCTTTGATGACGTTCCGATGTGCGATATGATGGTTCCTCCGCTTTCCACCATGAAGGTCCGAAAACGCGAGCTCGGCGCCACCGCTGTTCAGCGTCTGCTCGACCGCGTAGCTGATCCGAAACGTGAGTGTCTGAAGATGTGCATGGCAACGAAACTTGTGAAACGCCAGAGTGTTTCCAAACGTTGATTCTGCTTTTTATGCTCCCCGTATTCGGCGCCAATCTGCTCCAGGCACTGTATGGAACCGTCGATCTGATGGTCGTCGGCCAGTTTGCCTCCACGGCAGATGTTTCCGCTGTTTCCACCTTCTCCGCACAGAACGTCGGTGCCGGAGAATACAAGCGTGCCCGCTCATCCATGTATCTCGGCATGATCTGGACATTCGCGGTGGGATTTGCCGTTTTTCTGTTCAGCTTCTCCCACGGTGCGCTTCTTGCCCGTCTCTTCTCGGATGATAAGGACGTCATCGCGGCCGCAGCCGATTATCTCCGCTCCTACGCAGTGGACTGTGTGATCGTCGGCATCAACTTCTCCATGATGGGATACCTGAATGGAAATGGAAAAACATTTTTTGTGGCACTGCAGGGTATTTTGAGCACACGCGGCGCGCAAAACAGGCAACGTAACGTCTGGCAGCCGCTATGCAAAAAGAGCGAAACGTCTCCTTTTCTGTGGGGAAGGCTTTTCGCTCTTTTTCTTTGCATTTTTCCGCGCTGCTGTGCTATAGTTATCACAAAATGATTTCTATGTATAAACATTCGTTTTGAAAGGAGTTTTTCTCATGCAGTCCGCAAATGATCTGAAACAGCTTTTATTTGGCATCAACCACAAAAGCTATCCCGCCTATAAATCCACCCGCGGTGCTTACCAGTTTCCGCGCTACACCCTCTCCATCGACCATGTCCAGGGCGATCCGTTTGCTGCTCCGTCGCGTGTCAGCGTCCATATCAATGGAAAAACCGCCGCATTTCCAACATCGCTCTACGACACATATGAGAAGCGCGTCGCCCTTCAGGATTACCTGCTGCGCCAGTTTGCGCGCGCGATCGCACCGTACTCGTTCCGCGCGAAGGGCTCCGGCAAAAGCGGTCTGCTTGGCGTCAGCCGCTGCGGCCAGGAAATTCTCGAGCGCACTGCCTGCGTTTTAAATCCGTCCGACGGCAGTCTTATCGTCAACATGGAAATCGGCTTTCCCGCCAATGGCCGCACCATCGCCTCGCAGGAACTGATCCGCATTCTCTTCGACTTCCTGCCGGGCTGCGTGGAAAAATCGCTTCTGTACCGCAGTCTGGATCCGAAAGCATGCGCCGGTGTCGCCCGTCTCTGTGAAGATCAGCAGGCGATCCGCGCCGCATTAAAAGAAAAAGGACTCACCGCCTTCATCGCCGACGGCTCCATTCTCCCACGTGAGACCGGTGTCTCTGACCTGCCGATGAAACACGCCGTTCCGTTTGTCTCGCCGGAATCCTTACGCGTCACCCTCGATCTCCCGAACCGCGGATCTATTTCCGGCATGGGCATTCCGCTGGGTGTTACCCTGATTGTCGGCGGAGGTTTCCACGGAAAGTCCACCCTGCTGCAGGCGCTGGAGCGCGGCGTGTACAACCATATCGCCGGGGATGGACGCGAATATGTCATCACCGATGCGAGTGCCGTAAAACTCCGCTCAGAGGACTCCCGCAGCATCAGCAATGTCGATATCTCCCTCTTCATCCATGATCTGCCTGGAAAGAGCGACACCACTTCCTTCTCGACCGCAGACGCCAGCGGCAGCACCTCGCAGGCTGCCAATGTCATTGAAGGCATTGAGGCCGGTACAAGCCTGTTTCTGATCGACGAGGATACCTCCGCCACAAACTTTATGGTGCGGGATGAGCTGATGCAGCGCGTCGTTGCGGACAGTGAAGAGCCGATCACGCCGTTTATCAGCCGTGTGCGGGATCTGTATGAGAAGCTTGGGATCTCGTCTATCCTCGTCGCCGGAAGCTCTGGATCTTACTTCCATGTGTCGGATACGGTGATTCAGATGAAGGAATACGTTCCTTACGATATTACGGAGCGTGCCAAAACCACAGCAGCGGAGTTCCCGCCTTTTTCCGCATCGGTGCGTCCTTTCGCCGTTCCATCCTTCCAGCGCCGCCCGCAGCCGTCGAAAGCGCTGACTGGCAGCGACCGCACGAAAGTCAAAGTCATGGGACGCGAATCTATTCTCATTAATAAATCACTAACCGATCTGCGTGCTGTGGAACAGCTGACCGACAGCGAACAGCTGAATGGCCTGGCGGCACTTCTGCTGGATGCGGCGGAACGCAGGATGGATGGTAAGAAAACACTGGTGCAGGTTGTGGATCTGCTGGAAAAACAGATGGAGGAAAAAGGACTGTCTTCGCTCCTCGCTCCGGGAAGACCGGGCGATCTGGCACGGCCGAGACGGCAGGAAATCTTTGAATGCCTGGATCGGTGCAGGGAATTGAAGTTCTGAAATAAATATTTTTATACTCGTATTAAAAATGTGCATTGGAAAAACAGATTTTTCTGCCATCCAATGCACATTTTCTTTTCACTTACTTCCCGCTAAGCCTTCTAATCAGATGCTGTTTTATGTTTTCCTGCTTTCAATATCACACATAATTCTTCGTTGCTTAAAAGATTCATATGTGCCAACTCATTCCGGGCTTTTCTGTATCGTTTAAGTTCCATACTCTCCTCTGCTGAAACCGGAATCCCTCCCCGTTCCACCAGATACATCAGATTTCCAAGCTCAGCTTCCTCAGGAACCATAACCTGATCTCCATATCCGTTGTTGATCGGAAGTGCCGCTTTGATAAAATCATAATATTTTTTCACAAAATACCTTCGATAATTTTCCACGAGTGGAAAAACATATTTCAACTGCGCCTCCCAGAGCAGCGTATCCACTTCCTCCTGGCTTTTGCTGAAGCAGTACCTCTCTCCATCACTCCTGACAAGCTCTTCCGTCACTTTCTGAATGGTCTCATAAGGTGCATTCAGGAACTCCATTCCCTTCGCCACACATACCGCACATAGTTCCACATCATCCCCGCAGACAGAAGCAACGGCCTCTGCCAGATACGGACGCAGAAACTCTTTGCAGTTTGTCTCAGATGATGCCAGTGCGCAGAAAGCATATTTATCATATGCTCCGATATTCTGCTCAAAGCCAAGACTCCGGATTCCCTTTTTGCTTTTTCGGTTCATGGCATCATTATGTACTTCCAGAATAAAAATTCCCGGTGTTTTGTCCTGTACATTTTTTTGATATTCCGATACAAAATCAAGCCATTTCGTTACCTTCTCGTCTGGAATATCCGACACCCAGACATATCTGTCATTTAAAACCGTCTCCTGACATTTTCCAAGAAACTGTGCATAACTCACTCCATAGCGATACTTTGCCCGCGTTTCTCTTTTACAGTATTTCTGCAGAATGAACTCCCCCGGCTCCTCTTCCGGGCATTCTATGACTTCCAGTTTATTTTTCGGGTTTTCCATCAGAAGCTGCTCCCGGATCAGATCCAGAAATGTACTTTTCCATGGTACCGAATCCGGAAGGGCCAGCAGTAAGCTGTGCCCTCCGGCAGCTTCTTTTACAACATTTTCCAGAAACGCATGTGCTTTGATAATATGATTCCACCAGATCTGATCCATCGTTAATCCTCCATGTATTTCTCAAGTTCATCGTTAATCTGCGGAATAGTTCCCATCATCTGGCAGAAGCTGTATCTCGTAAAACGGTAACGTCCCTCACTGGTATTCTGCAGGACATATAACTCTCGCATTTCTTCCATCAACGCAGCCAGCTGCTCTTTGCCTAATGTCAGAATCTTTTTAATGGAATATCCTTCTGCCAGTTCCAGCAGTTCATCCGCACTGCATCCATTCTCTGACTTATTTTCATGGTAAAGATAAGCAACCATTAATGCAATGATATAATAGTAATCATCATCACCGACTACCAATGTGATGAAAAATTTCTTTCGGATCTCCTCCTGTAAAGTCTGCTCTGCCAGCACCTTTTTAATATGCTCTTTCTTTACAAGATAAGGCGGTGTCTCACTTTCTGAATATCCCGCATAATCCCGCTGCATTGCCTCAATCAGCTTGGTGCAGTACAGCTGCAGCAGACCCGGAAAATAATTTGTCGTGCCGAGAATCGTAGAAATTAATACTTCCGTCTCATTATCTTCCGGAAATCTGAATCCAAGATAGGATAACGGTACCTCCAGCAATTCTCTTGCTTCCATTGCTTTGAATGGTTTTACTGTCAGTGATTCCAGATGGGTCAGTACACTGTTATTTCCCAATGCCGCTTCCCGCTTGAATCTCACAATATTGCGCAGACCCGCTACTACAAATTTGAACCTTCCCATTCCTACACTTTGAATATCTTTCAGCATGTCAAACGGCCAGTATTTGATACTTTCACAACTGTCGATAAACGTATCCGCCTCATCCAGCAACAGCAGAAAATAAGGAATGGAATCGTCTGTATCCTTCAGCCGCTTCTTCAAATCACGCGCCAGTTCACTCCAGTCTTCTGTAATATGTTCCTCTTTTAAAATCCCCTCATCAAACAATGCTGCTGAAATTTTTCTGGCGGATGCTTTATAATCCAGATCCTTAATATCTACCAGAACTGCGCGGTCTCCATTTTCGTTATGGTCAATGTCTTTTTTCGCCATGCGAAGCAGCGCAGATTTTCCAAGCTGACGACCGCCATATACAATATTTATACCTGTAGGCGATTCGATTTTTTCAAGTTCATATTTGCGCCCGATAAAAATCTCCTGCGGCATAATATCCACGGATTTATCGATATATGGCTGATACGATGCAAATGGCATGATCACGGCCATCAGCATTCTGTTCATTGCCGTTTCCGTATAATGTTTTGCCAGATACACCAGTACCACCCTGTCTACGACGGCAAAAATTTTTCCGCTCAGATCCGTTTTTGTCTTTCTCGCCAGAATTCTTCTCTCAGCAAGCGGCAATGCATAATCCAGCAAAACAAGGGTATGTTTTGCATTCCCGACTTCTTTAAAAGTATCGATCAGACGGGAAGCATCCGTTTTTCCAAAAAGGCAGATCACCCGGAAGCCTTTTTCCTCAGCTTCAGACCCAAAAGCTGCAATGGGATGTTTGTAGTTACTTTTTCTTCCATTTTCCGGACGTTTCAGTTTGACGGTATAATTTTCAATTTTTCCAAGGACTGGTGCCTCACGTTGTACACTTTCCAGCTGAAATCCAAATGTACTCAGCAGAACCTTCAGTGTTGTTTCATTTGTCCCAGCCCCTTTCGGCCAGTTTTCTAATAGTTTATTTCCCCCTTTAATATCCTTATTAATCTTTGAGGTATTCATTAATGCTTTCAACGTTGTTCCGGAATTTGCAGTTTTTCTATAATTGACATCATATTCATCCAGAAATTCTTCCAGATAGTCTTCCTCTTTAAACTGAAACTCCGGATCAAGATCCTGCGTCAGCACCCGGTTCAGCAGATCTTCCGCTGCCGCATAATTCTGCTGTTCAATTCGATTCTTGATTTGTGCAACCGCCTCACGAATCAGTTCTTCTTTTTCCCAGTCTGGATTTTGTTTCAAATAGGCATCCAGATTTCTTTTTAAATCAACAGCCCGGACCTGTGCATCCTTTTTTATTTTTTCCCGGAACTCCTTCAGAATTTTTCCGAAAAATCCATAGTTTCGTGTCTCAACCGCCCGGGAATACCACGATTCCGCAATCTGAAGAATCAGCTCTTTCCCATTCTCGGCCGTGTTGTCAATCTGACCATAGCTCTGAGCCAGTTCGATGTCCTCAATAAATTCTTTTCGTTTATTTTCAAGATCCCTCAGCGGATACACGATTGCTTTGTCAATATCATATTTTTCGGCATCCTCCGGTGATAATGGATAGTCGAGCCATTTCCAGTACTGGAGAATTAATTCCGCACTGCCATAATCATCTTCTCCTTCAAAAATCTCCTGCATTCGTTCCGCAAATTCCTGCTCTTTTTCTGTACAATGCAGCTGAATTCTCGACAGCACAGAAAAGTCCGGAAGTTCGAAGACTTCATCCAGAATCGGCAGCGCGTCTTCATCCAGCAATACTTTATCATTTTTCAGGAAATCAATATAATAAAACTGATAGCTGCCCTCTTTGTACTCTCCCGACAGCCGACTTTTCAGTTCTTTCAATGTCTGCTGTAATACTGCTTTTCCCGCACGCTCTTTCCAATCCCCACTGTCTTTTTCAGAAAGGGCCACAATCATTTCATCCATATGATGCAACAATGGGGTTCTGATCTTCTTATACTCAACCAGTGCTGCATCATCGCTGCTGTTAAAGGAGGCCTGCATCAGAGATACATAATTGCAGAGAATTGATACAATTTTATGGACTCTTTTGAAAAGGTTCATTCTCAGGCTTCCCATGAGATCTGACGTTTTCTTGGCGAAAAACATATTGTCTGCCGCACGGTTCCAGAACTCATCCATCACACTGTTCGTTTTAGCCTGATCAATGTTTTCCACGCAGATAACTGCCTGATCTTTTACATACGTATCCGCCAGAAATTCTTCCAGGATCTCCAGCATTTCTCTGTCGTCCTCGCTCACTGCCTTCAAATATTGGCATAAATCACTGTCCGCTCCAAAAAGCAGCTTGGTCGTTTCCAGAAAACGTTTATGGGATGTACTTTCTTTGAAGTTTCCATTTTTATAGCTTTCGTAATATTCCTTTGCTTCATGGCAGATTTTCGCAAGTTGTTTTTCCCATTCGCCTCTTTCTTTTTCCCGATAATCCGCGTAACGGTCAACGCCCCTCTTCTGTCGGTTTTTAAATTCCATCAACTCATAAACAATCTCTTCAAGACTCTGATTCTCCGTCAGAAGAGTGCTTTTCTTAAACATGTCATATAACTGCTGCGCGGAATAATCATAGCTGTACTGATCCAGGAAATAATTTCGCAGTGCTGCCGCAACCACATAATAATCCGATACTGGTTCGGATTCTCCATAGAATATCTGAAAGATCGTATCAGAATTGTAGGTACAATGCTCCATCGGATCATTCATGGCATACGCCAGCTGGCGATAATGCTGTTCGAATGCATCATATTTTCCGGCTAAAGCTTTTAAATAGGCGGATGCTGCATAGATCTTATCACAAGCAATCATTTCCTGATATGCTGCGATATATTCCATTCGTTTCTCATCCGTGAGTGTCTGCTCAGAAACAGTGCTTTTTTCTTCTGTTTCGTATGAATCTTCTGTCTCCTGCTCTGGCTGCTCCTCGACTGCCTCAGGCTGTTCCAGCTCTAAAGTGATTGCTTCTTCTGTTTTTTTATCCGTCTCATCTTCTTTTTCACTGTCTGTTTTCGAACTCGCTTCTGCCTCTGCTGTCCCCTGCTCTGGCTCTTCTTCTGGCAGTTCTACGGATTCATCTGTTATCTCATCCTCCACAGGCTCGCCTGTTTTCGGTTCAGCCGGTAAATCATTTTCCAAGGCATAAACATTGTTTTCCAGCTTGGACGTATAGTAAATCAAGGCTGCTTCCTTCCCTAATTCTTTCTGCATCCAGCTGGCCACTTTTTTCGCATGTTCCAGTGAAACTCCGTATACAACAAGGCTTTCCTCTGCCCCTGCTTTTTCTGCCACCACATCCTTAAATTGCTGTAATTCCGCCGGATCCTCCGTTACAACACCTGCAAACCACTGAAAGTTTTTCTTTCCGTTCATGGAATATCCAATCATAAAATAGTCCGTCCCAAATACGGAGTTACATGTATCAAATTCATAGTCTGGAAACAGAATTCTCTGTTTGCATGCACTGTCGTATGCCATCAATCTTGTCATCGCAGAATTTGTTGAATCCTCGATATGCTCTCCCTCATCCTGGTTTGAAATTTTCTCTTTTAGCATCTGATTGATAAAACCAACTGCTTCTTTCGTATATAAAATACGTTCTCCACGTGGAGATAAGGTAAAAAACTCCCCCATTCCATCAAGTATATATCTTTTTAAATACCCGAACTGATATAATTTTTCTGTTGCGGTCTTATATATTTCATAACCGTTGTCATTTTTCTCTGCAAGACTTTTTACGGAATATCCATACTCTTCTATACATTCCAGCAGACAGCACATTTTTTCCGTCAGTGGCTGTTTACACATGTCCTTTCGGAACTCCTTCGCCCCAAATTTTGTGCCTGCTTTTGCGCTCATCCGAACATGCAGCAAAGAAGGATTTTCCGGAATCAGAAGACCTTTCCATGCTTCCGGACACTCCTCCGGTTCTTCCAGAATTTCTGCTGTGTTTTCAGCTGTCTCTTCTTTTTCTCTGTCCGCGCTGTCTGTTTCCGCACAAAATGTTTCCGGAACACTTTCTTCCGGTTCTGCTTTGTTCTCATCCAGTTTTAATGTATTAAAATGAATTCCCGTTACAATCTCTTCTTCAAAATGGGGAACTAATTTATAGATCAGCGAGAATTTTCTTCTTGCGTCCTTCTCCCAGAACGCCTGCTGCAGCCATGCATATGGTTCTGCATACTCCTTTAAAATATCCCCCTCCATCAGCTGAATCTGATCTGCTGCAATCCTGTCCTTTCGATTCTGAAGTGTCTCCGCTGTTTTTTCATCATCGGCATGAAGTTCCAGAAAAAATGCGATCGCTTTCCTGTACTTCTCATTTTCTTCTATTACTTTCTGAATTTCAGATAAGTTTTCCTCAATTGCTGTATGCTGCATTTCCGGTTTCTGCACATCCAGCATTTCATACTTTGATACAATTTCGGTCTGTTTCGCATCGATCGCTTCCAGCTGTTCTCTTATGGACGCACCAAGTTCTTTGGGAATAAATTTTCTGTCTTCCAGAAAATCTTTTAAGCCCGAAATATTTTGTTCCAGATCGGCCGTGATACCTTTCAGATCGTTCAATATCGTTTGAAGTTCTGTTACAATTTCCGTTTTAGACAATTTTTCTTCTCCCTTCGTAAAATAAACGTACAGTAAATATGATTATATGATACCACATAACCATATCCTTTTGTATCAAAATCACCCAAATAATACCTATGGAATTCCGTTTCTTTCCTCACGCGGAAATGCATTCCGCGTGAGGTCATTGGCAGCGTTGTTCAGATTGCTTCTGATGCAAAGCAAGGATGCTCGCGCAGAATCTGAACGCGCTTGATGCAGACTCCACGACTGTCAATCATTCCTGCTACCCGCACCCATTCGCCCGGCAGTTCCATGACAGGTGCAGGAAAAACGTAAGTGAAACGCTGTCTGTTTTTCTCACTTCCTTTTCCCACCCGGATTTTCCAGCTCTCCCAGGTGCATTTTCTCTGGAGTCCGATGTTTTTTGCGAAGAAACGCTCTACGGCATAGCGCACGGTATCTCTTCCGTACTCACAGATGCTTTCTGTGCTGAAATAAAAATTATCAGCCACAGCAATTTCGCAGGATACAGATGCAAAGTTCATTTTTTTCATAGAATGGTACCTCCATAAAGATAAATTTTAATTGCTGAAAATAATTTTTCGAATTTCATGCAAAAAGGACACTGTATCGTCTTTCAACAAACACAGTGTCCTTTTCCTATCTCAGGGCGCACTGATCCTCTGAAAAACTATTCACAGATCAATACGCCTTACTTTCAATAAAACCATCTTATATAGATACCACTCAACATTTCGTATTTTCTCACTTCTATTCCGAATTGCCTTTGTGATAACTTTATTCTAACACTGTTTTTTCTGATTGACAAGCCTTGATTTTGCATTTTATAAGCATTTAACAGATGCTCCACACTCTCTCAATGCTTCACACAGAGCAACAGCCTTTTCTGCTGTTTCTGCCCGTAAAACAGCATTTGGAGCCTGAAGTACAAGATCCTTTGCATCTGTCACATCGAGTCCTGTAAAGTCCCGGGCAAGTTTAATAACTTTGACCCTATTCCCGCCGATCTTGATAAGCTGCACCAAAAAGCCTGTACCTTTTTCTATCTCCTTCATTTTACGAAGTGTCTGGTATATCTCCTCATTAAAGTAGACCAAGTAAGTGCTGCAGGCTTCAACTCCTTCTTGGTCAGCCCGCATAAACCATGATTTCATCACCAGATCACTCCAAGGCCCCTTTGCTTTCTGCAATGTAGTCTCAACATCCAGAAGTTCATTATGGATAAAGCTGCCTTTCTGAATTCTTCTCGCTACCTCATCCGCTGTTCCTTTTGGAATTCTGGCTATACGTGATGAAAACTCTATATCGGTCACTCTGCCGCCAGGTATCAGCATTTCGATTTTATGTTTTTCTTCCGTATACAGAATCAGTCTGATGTTGTTCGTAACATTTTCCACTTCGATTTCTACTCTGTACAGACTCCCATCATATGAATCAATGTGATAATGCAGAAACATATCAATAAATTCATAAATCGATTCTTCAAATTCGATATTCCGCTTTTGAGCCTCTTCTCTCAGCTTTTTGGGATAATCTGTAACATATACGTTTTCTTCCATGTTCATGTGCCTCTCTTTCAAAAGTATTTTTATTTCTTTCTCTGGAGCCTTCCTAAAATGGCTCTAAGTATAAGTCTCTAAATTTTTCTTTTTCCCATCAAAAATCTGTATTTTTATTTCCGTGTCCGCTCTCTTTCTCCTTTTTGTTTAACTCCACACTGGATTTCATCGGATACTCAAAAATGAGCGGCAGATCCCGCACTACAACCGGATAACAGCGATCATGAAAAATAACGGTTTCATTTTTCTTCAGATGCTGCAATCTCGAAACTGAAAGCAGCGGGCGGTCGAATTCATTCTGTCCCGCGAGTTTGCTGATATATTCCAGAAAACTGATTTCCCGTGTATGAAGATAAATAAGATTTCCGCAGTTGTCCATAATGGTTCTGCTTACGTTTTCATTGTATTTATCTTTCATCTGACTGTAGGACTGAATGACCAGATGAAAACGAATATTACGGCTTCTGGCTGCTGTCAGCATCGGCACAATGTCATCCAGCTTTGGCATATTGCAGAATTCTTCCAGAATAAAATTGACACGCACCGGAAGCGTTCCCTTACAGGCATCCGCCTGATCCAGCAGACTTTCATAGCACTGCGAAATAAACAGCGCTGCCAGAAAATGATACGTTGTCTTCTCATCGGGTACAACCAGAAAAATCGCTGTTTTCTCCTTTCCAATCTCTTCCATGGAAAAAGTAGTACCTGACATCATTTCCGTCAGCGCTTTCGATGCTTTGAATAATCCCGTCAGCTGATCAAATGTCGAGGTAATACAGGTTTTCGTATTTTCTGCTGTTAAATTCATAAAACCGGCCAGATCCTGATAAATATCAGAGTCCGTCGACAGTGCCAGAAAGCAATTCTGAAGCATGCCGCTCTGCATCTTTGCATGCCGCCAGTCCAGAATTGATTTTATCGAAAGGCTTTCTTCCGTCATAAGAATCAGTTTGCTGATTCCTCGTGCAAGCTGTCCGGCCGTATCGTTCCAGTAAGGATCTTTTCCCTTTTCTGTTCGCGCGAAAAATAAACTCTGTAAAACATCATTCAGATGATTTGCGGATTCCGCCCTTTTTCCACGCTTATATGCTTTCTGAACACGCTCAAACGGATTCCAGCGATCTGGAGACTCCTGCGGTTTTCTCCAGTTCAGGACCACTTTTTGATATCCCTTCCGTTCCAGAAATTCTCCTGACTTGCGTACCAGTTCCCCCTTTGGATCCACAATCACCATCGATTCACCCGCCATCGCACACGAATAGATTAACGGAAGCACGAATTTCAGGGTCTTCTGGGAACCTGTATCTCCAACAATCAGATCATGGCTGTCACTGTGATCGGTATAGCAGATATCATTCTTTCGGAACAAAACGGGACCTCCCTGAAAGGTACCACAGCTGGATTTTAACTCAAACGCTGCTAAATCTTCCATAAACTCCTGCTCATATCCCATTCTCGATTCTGAATAAACAAGCCCATCTTTTAACATATACCAGTTCCTCCTCACCCAATTTCTGCACGAAATCCAATCTCTTTTTTCGGCATCTCTTTTTCTGGCAATCCGGATACGGTTCTGATATCCTCCTCACCAATCTGTTTTTCTGCCTCTGGCTGCATCAGCTTATCCAGCCGAATTTGCCTGAACAACTGCAATACCAGGGTTTCATTATCCAGCTGCATTTCCTTTCGTGTTTCCAGCAGCCCGGACAGCTTTTTCTTTGCTTCCTCCGTTACCAAATACCCGTTTCGTTCCGCATCTTCACAGAACAATGTCATACATTCCTGAATCTTCTTTGTTTCGCATTTTTGCCGGATCCAGAGCTGATTCTTGCTGAACTCGCCAAATAAAGCCTCCTGATACTTTGCGTTCTTCTCCGTTGGCATCAGGATTAAAAAGCATACCTCCCGATGTTCTCTGATAAAGTGCAGAAACTGTTCCAGACAGGGATTATACCCGGATCTGCTCCATTCCTCCGAACACTCCACAATCAGAATCCCCTGATACCTGTCATAGCAGTCCCGTGCAATACTGTAACTGTCCCGCAAATGATACATAAACTGTTCAGCCTTACCTGCATTTTCATAATACGGCATAAAAATTGAAAAACTCTTTACCGCCCCCTGGAACTGCATTACTTTGTCCATTTCCATCATGGCAGTCAGTTCGTTCGCATCTGCTTCAAGCTTACTGACCGATTCACCCCATAAATAAAAATTCGGGCAGGTTCCCGGTTCTATTTCGTTCATGATCTGAAATCCCTTTAATAATCTGCGATGTACCAATGCGTTTTCCTCCAATCCTCTTTTCTTATCTATAAAAGGAATCTCTGCTTTTTCATTTTTCCCGAAAAAAATAACCCCGGGATTTATCCCGGAGCCATTTTTTCACTGCTTCTTCAGTCTGCTTTCTCAATATAAATCTCAAAACTCTCAGACGGAATATCCGCCAAAGTTCCTTTCAGGCAGTATCCGCTTTCCTGCAGAGAAAATTCCATCGTCGTTTCGTCGGCAAATTTCAGATATACCTTAAAATCTGCTGCACTTTTTCCCTCTGCCTCAAACTGAATCATCAGCTTATGGTTTTCTGCATCATATACAACATACGTGTTTTCGTCGTCCAGATCCTCCATCCGCAAAACTGTATTTCTGCTTTTTGCTGCCCCTCTGACTCCAGTCGCCAGAACAGGTTCAAACAGAAAAGCGTCCGCCTGATTCTGGATCTGCTCACCGATCAGAGAAATCTGATCTTGGATTCGTTCGCAGGTTACCCTGATTGCCGCAAGAAGTTTTCTTGCCGACTCAGCAGTTTCTTCTTCGCTGTATACAGGATTCAAAACCAAATCACAGTCTACACGGGTGGCTTCTGCCAACACCGCCATAATGCAATAACTCTCCATACATTCTTTACATGATCTGATATGTTCCATCTGCTGTTCTTCTTCCGCAGTCAGAGTCTCGTGATTACCGATTGCTTCTACCAGGTGATAGATCTGATCCTCTGTTAAATGCATCATTTTTTCCTTCCTCCTTTAAACAGATTGTACGTTTTATCGCTTTCAACAATATGATCCACTGCCCAATTCGCTAAACGTTTATCTTTCTTGATTTCCCGATGCGCCAATTCTGTCACCGTTTTATGCATGGATTCCGACCAGTCGTCTATTCTTCTTTGGTCGTACACCTCGGTGTATACAACATCTTTTAAAAGCTTTCTTTCCGAATTAACGTATATCTCCAGATCCATTTGATTCCAGAAATTCTCCGACCATCGCAGCGAATCATACAGCCATTCCTGCATTTCTTCTTCCGACTGTTCGCCAAGGATCTCCATCGTCTTTTCCTGCATATGTTCAAACGCCCATGCGGCAGAGGCTCCCTTGGAATCTGGAATCGTCTCGATCCCATACATGATATAAAGAACATGCGGCAAAATACGTGCATAGTATAAAGCCAGAGCTCTCGGCGGCTCGGCTTTTGCATTCGTCATTGCCTGACAATACTTCTGCAAATATATCCCAAAAATATTTCTTGATTCCTCTGCAAAAACTTCTGATTCTGCTCTGTTTTTCTTGTTTGGATCTGCTGCCAGCTCACCATATGTTCCATCACTGTCCGGTAAATTCGCATCAAGATAAACCACTTCCATATAACTTTTTTGATCTTCTTTTCCTTTTTTACCTTTTTTCTTTACCTCTCTCATCTTTTGTTCATATGAGTTTTTTTTCTTTGCAATATCCACTGCTTTATAAGTATAAATCCCGCCACAATATTGGCTGAACTCCTTATGAAGTTCCCCAGTTTCTCTTTGTTTCTTTATCCGGGTCCAAATCCCCTGTCTTGCTTCCTGCATCGCATCCTCATAATTTTCTTTATCACAACAGCCTTTCTCCCTCAACTCACTTTTTACTCTGTTTTTGTAAATAGAATCCAGTACTGTAATCATTTCTTCAAAATCGGCTTCCTCATTGGAAATGAAATACCGTTCATAGAGTTCCTGTGCTCTTTGAAACTTTTCAAGTCCAGGATTTTCATTCTCTTGTGATGGTACCTTATTTTTCTCTTGTTCCATAGTCTGTCTCCCTTTCTTTTTCCTAGTTTAATGACATTGACAGCAGACAAATCCTCCCCAAAATGCTTCTTTTCGAAAAGGTTTCCATCTGCCGTTTTTTTCTTCCAGTGATTCCATAAATTCCTGACTTTCCTCATCCAGAAGCTGATACGTATCACTTCGGAACCATCCCTGCATCCGCAGCTCCTCAATGGTTGCATCCCGCAGATAATCCTGCGCTTTTCGCAAAGCAGTCGGTGGTTCCTCTGCCCCATTTGCATAATAAGAATAAAATGCATCCATGAAAACAGCAGTAGCCAGATCATTTACACTCCACAGACTGGATATCACATACTTTACTCCTGCTGCGGAAAATGCGCTGACCATACCATGAAATCCTGTACTTAAAAACACTTCATTCATTCCGGACAGGCAAGAAGACAATACAACCAGCTTTGTCGAAGTCAGATCCATCCGGCTCACCTCATCCGCTGTCAGCAATCCATTTCCATAAACTGGATTTTCTACGCCTGTTCGATACCAGTTTTTGATTCCGGTAAACGCAAGCCAGGATGAATACAGGGAAATATCCTGATTTTCCATATCAAAATAGCCATGGGTTGCGATGTGAATATTTTTATATCCATGTGCAGACAAAACGACATTCTTTGTTGCTGCCGCCCCCGTATACATTCTTCCCCCGGTTCTGCTACAGATTCTGTACGCTTCTACTTTTGAAAATGGAAGTTTTTCCACAGTATCCAGATCCATCTTTCTGTCACGTCCAGTTTCTTCTGTCTTTTCCCGTTCCAGCTCTGTTCTTCGCTCTCTTACTTCATATTCCGGGCTGCCGACAATCAACGTTGCCTTACTTCCAGAACTTTCCATCGTTTCAAAAAGGAAATCTCTTGCACATTCTATCTTAATACAATTATGCCGATCTGCAATTCTTATTTTTTTCTCATCATACAGTAAATCAAATGGAACATTAATCAGTTCATCATCCGGTGCAAGATATACCGTCTCATATTCCTCAATCTCTGACAGGACAGGAGAAATCACCGCATGATAAAGCCGATACCGCAATGTCTCCAGCTCTTCAGTCTCTTCTATGGACGCCTCTCCCTGGGAAATACGCTGCATAATCCAAACAAAGTTTCTTGCATCTGTCGCGATCTCCATGCCGCCTGAAATGGTTATTCTACGCAGACTGCAGCAGCCTGATTTTTTCGTCGTTATGTAAACATCAAATACCGATGGAACCTCATTTCTGTCCTCAGACTGCATCTGTCCATACTGGTCCACTGTCAGAAAATACTCTACAACTGCCGTATCATCCGGAATGGCATTCTGTACTGTTTCCAGCGAAATCTTCATAAAATCGATATTTTCCGGAAAGCAGGCAGCAAATTCATTTTCCATGTTTCGCAGATCTTCCAGCTGTTTCTCATAATCCTTTTCTGCATTCCGAAGCATATTTTCCGACTCCAATGCTGCAACTGCATTCTGTGCTTTCCGGATCCGTTCCAGAAGCTCCGGCTGAACCGTATTTTTTTGAAGCATGCGGTTTCTCTCCCGGCCTGCAAGAGATGCCAATGCTTTGAAACGCAAAATCCATTCATATAATACTGCACTGTCCGCAAACTGTCTTCCCCTGGCATAACAGCTATGAAATGTCATCTGCACCGGTGCCAGAATCATGATTAACCTGGTATCATTCAGATATTTTACGTATGGATGCCATACATTCGTTATCTCATCCAGCGATTTTTCCAGATATGAAAATCCTTCCGTATTTCTTCCACTTCTGCATAGAACGGTACCATAACTCTGGTATATCGCCGCTTTCTGGATCGGTTGAATTCCACGATTTTCCATCTTGTCGATCAGACTCTGAAAAGACGCATCTGCCTCTTCCTGCCCCAGATTCCATAACAGCAGTGCCTTGCCGTATTCCATCATCGCAGTCTGCATCGCTGTAAGATCCAATATCTGACTCTCCTGCTCAATTCTTTGAAGCGTCCGGCAAAAATACTTCTGCTCCTCTCTTTTTCTCGTACCGCTTTCCTGCTGCATAAAATAGAACATACAGATAATTGCAAATACAGCTTTTTCGCGCGTTATCGTTCCTGCATCCGCACTTAAAAGATCCGTACACGTCTCCACCAGAAGATCACTGAGATCTGCAAGTTCTTCTGAATCTGCCTGATCCATCATCTGCATCCGCAGCGCAACTGCCAGAGTATCCATCCGGTCAAGCGTCTCTTCCCTGATCGTCTGCTGCTCTTCTTCCTCCTCTGTCAGACGATACATCTCATCCAACAGCGGATATGCCTTTTCCTGATCATTCTGCACATAATAAATCAACAGCAGATTGCTCTGTATATCTATGGTAGAAAGCATACTTATCTCTTCGTCAGAGGCTTCTGCTTTCAGCGCCTGCTGAAAAGCCTCTTCTGCCTGCATATATTCTCCCACGTTCATATAAAATGCCCCCAGGAAGTTCCAGGCCATACGCATGCTGGCACACGTTTCCCCTGTATCTTTATATTTCCGGCAAAGCTGTATATACAGTTCCAGATACCGCCGATACGCATTCTGATTACTGCTGTGATCCGACATTCCCATTAACGCAATGCATAAGGTTTTCAGCTCAAAGATCTGCAGCTGTTCCGGATTCTCCTGATCTTCAAAGTCTCCCGATTCTATCCGGTCTACAAAATGCAATAAATCCGCTCTTCCTTCGCGTCCGTTTGTGCAAGAAAATTCGCAGATAGCCCGTCCCCGCCTTGCCAGCTCTGTGTAATAGTTTTCTTCTCCCAGACAGTTCTTTCGAATCTGAAAGCACTGCTCAAACACATGCATGGCATCTTCTGCACGTCCCAGATTCTGCAGACTGTCTCCATAAAACCAGTAAAAATCGCCGGCATATAAAGAAGTGTCGCCCGCAAAAAGCTGCTGTTCTGCATCGCCAATCCTGCAGATAGCTTCAGGACTATCTCCACCCATCTGTGAAATAGCCCGGAATATTACTTCTTTATGATTTTTATTCCCACGTTTTCGACTGTAAGTGCAAAGAGCCTCCAGCACTTTGACAGCTTCTCCGTTTTTTCCGATATTTTGCATATATGCGGCAGTACTCATGAACAGAAAAAACATTTCCTGAGGAATGCCGACAGCTGCTTTCCACGGTAAATTCCAGTTGTAATTCTGCTGTATCATTTCCCGGTCTTCTTCCAGGCAGATGGACTTTAACAGATCATATGCATCACTTCTTACCATTTCAGAGATCGTACTCTCATATTCAAAGCTTTGCACATGCGAAACCAGTTCTTCGATGTCTTCTTTTACCTGTTCAACCAGATCCCGGGATCCCTCGCGAATCAGTTCACATTCTGTTTTTATCCGAAGGGAAAACAGCGAAATAAGGACGATGTCTTCATCGTCCTCTTCGCTGGAAGTATCTTTTGCTGGTTCCTCATCTGATTCCTGTATCACCGCCGCAAGAGCTGCAATGAACCGGTTCAATTTTTTCTCTTTCTGAGCTTCAATACGCTCAGTGAGGGATTCGTATTCCTGTTGTGCTTTCATCAGCGTAACCTCCCTGTATTATAGAGACTTTTTGTTCTGACTGCGTTTTCTATCTTTTAAACAAAAGTCTCAGCTGTATATATCTGACTGCTCCGAGCAGAAACGTAATTAATCCGATAACATATCCGATGATCAGATATCCCACAAACAGAACCACTCCGATTGCAATATTACCGGAGAAAAAAGCTCCGATAGTTGTGAATCCAAACCAGTTTTTCAAAAAATTCCATCCCCATACGTAGGCTGCAATCACGATAATCCAGTCACCACTGCCTCCAAACAGCATCGCAAGCAGTCCAACAACAATGACCAGGGCTGTGAGTAAAATTCTAGGCTGAAGATACGTCAGCTGTTCTTCCGGGGTATTTCCAAATAATCTCTGAAACATATTTTTTCCTTTCTGAATCGTATTGGATTCTCTGCATTTTTCTGTTATTTTTCCGTCATCTTTTCATAGCTGCACACACCATCCCTTCTTCCATAGGCGCTCCGTGTCTTTCATTCCGTAAAGCTATCATTGCTTCATTATATAATTCTCTGTTAATATCATTTTCCCGACAAAAACTTTTAATTTATTGCTATTTAATTCAAAACAGAGATTTCTTCTATTGCTTCTATAATTTCCTGATAGTCGCAAAGTCCATTTCCTACATATCTTCCCTTTTCACTGTCATATTGTGCATCCTGAAATATTTTTATTTCTTTCTCTGTGTCATAAACCTCATTCAATTTTCTCTCGTATTCTTCTGATGACACCTCCTCATTTTCCCAGAAATACCGATAAACAGGCATACCATCGTCACCATATTCTACTTTTGAATTGTCTTCTGCTCCATATTCTCCACTATAAAGCAGGACAAAATTTCCATTTTCCAGGGTATATATTTTGTCATAGTATTCATCCATGTGTCCGCCGAAATCCCGGAACAGATTTGCTCCTTCAATATAACGGAAACCATAATTATACATTTTCTGCTCTACAATCTCCCCATTGAAATAGCTGAGTATTGCATCTCCACCTGCTGTGCTTCCGAAATTAATATATAACTCTGGAACTCCATCTCCGTTTAAATCAAGAAGTTTATAAATCTCCCTGTGTGTTCCTTTTTCCGGATCTTCTATTTGCGTATTGGTTTCGATATAATTTAAATATGCACTTTTCCAGGAATCTTCCTGGGCTGTTTTTTCACCCGTTAAATTCTCTAACGCTTCGGCTATACCTTCTCCCTCTGGCCAGTTATTGAGATACCAATCCTTTAAATTGCCATCCTCATCAGCATCAAGCTCAACGTAATAAGGTTCTTCCTCTATCAGAGTAAGATAGGAATGGCCTGACTCAGATTCAGCATATATTACCCATCCATTCTCCGTTAAAGCCTGATCCGCTTCCGTCATGCTGTCTCCAAGGGCTGTTCCATATAACTTTACGTAAGACGCTCCCTCATTCTTCATGCTAAAAAGGCCATTTTTCCACTCTACATAGAAGTCATCGACCATATAGGATTCCGAATCCGGGAATTGCCAATAGTCCACCGGCTGCATCGCCAACAGCTCTTTCAGCTGATCATACGATTCTAAGTAATCACTGATTTCGATCGTATCGTGTATCTCATCTACATGGAATATATTATTTATCGCGTCATAGCACTTAACCAGCACTTCTATCTGACTGTCATACCATTCATCTGTTTTCATACCATTCCCGCTAAAATACTCTTTCAGCCATCGAAAAGAAGACACTCCCTCTGCATCCTTCATAAGTAACTGATGCACAAGATATTCTCCACGTGCATGGTTCACGATCAGGCTCTTATAATAGTAGCATTTTTCGTTTAACGCATTGATTTTATCTGTTGTTGTATCAGTTGGCACCTCTACCGCTTCACTTGCTTTCAGTAATGCATCTGAAATATCTGCAACAACTTTCATTTCCTGATAGCGATTATATGTATTATTCGTTCCAGCTGCTAAATTTCCAAGACAAAGCATCCCATTAAAAGCCAATTTCACATCTGAGAATGTCTCTGTAATTTCAATTGCTTTATCCGTAAAAAATTTAACAGTATTATCTGTATTGTATAGCTCAGATTGTTTTAACAGATCAACGCCTAAATTATCATAGAAAGCGTCAGCTCCAAATTCTCCCCATTCTCCATTTACGTCTGCCAAATACTCTACTCTTTTAGCAAGCAAATTATTACCCGCTTTTTTTAAATCCTCAGCCACTTCTTTTAATTCTGAATTCTCGCTGTATGAAACAATTGCATCCAGAAACATTGTTGATTCTGCATAATCCTGGAATATGATTTCATAATATTTAGCAAGTTCTTTGGTATCAGCAATGACTGTTCTGCTATCTAATGCTGCTCCCGCTATCTCATTAACAGAATCGACAATTTCTGTCTTTTCAATTATCTCGCCGATAGAATCAATAATTCCCGTGTCTCCGATTATCTCATGTGCAATATCCAACGCATCCAAAGCCAGATCTTGTATATCGTTAACATTATCAAATCTACTCTGGTTGGAAACCTGTTCAACAATTTCTCCTGTCTGCATACTGATTAAACAACTAAGTATTTCGGCATATCTTTGTTCGTCCGGGTATTCATCAATCATTTTCGAAGAAATATCCAACGCCCACGAGAATGTATGATCCTCATTCATTTTATGCATCATCTTCCAATAAGCAATTCCCTCATCCGAACATAAACATTTTTCAAATAACGATTCATTTTCTGTATAGTTTTGAGCAATGCTTTCCATTTGGCTTTCACTGTAATAAACTTCTTCATCCGACGCCTTAACATTCTGCAGCGTCATTCCTGCTGTCATACTGATGATCAACATTGCAACCAGTATTCTCTTCATACCCTTTACTCCTCCGCCAGTGCGTTGATTGCGTCTGTAAGTTCTTTTTCAAGTAACTGGTTAATGGCCTCTTCCTTATAAATTACTGTTTCTCCATTCTCAACAGCAACCCTGGCCGTAATCTCAGCTTTACAGGTTTTAAATTTCTTTTGCTGTAAAGCTTCCTGAACAAATTTTTCCGGATTCTCCGATTCATTCGCTTCCAGATATAAGCTCTTGTAATCCGGAAATTCTACGCTTAACTGCACGGTTCCCTCCGTTTCCGTATCCATTTCGGTTTCACCGGTTTTTATTGTGATGCATTCTTCATTGAGTTCCCGTAAATCCTTCGGTGCTGATTCACTCACTGTTTCTGTATTGTTTTCGCTTTTTCCGCATCCCCAAAGCAGAGTTGTACATAACAGCATTATAAAAATATGTTTTATCTTTTTCACCATCTCTCACTGCTCCTTTTCATTTCTATTCTTCTTACTATCTATATCTAGAGAAAACAAATTTTCCCAACAAAAAATTTTTATTTCATATGCTCCGTTTACTCATAACTAGAAAATATTTTAAACTTATCTTCTACGATATCGTAGTTTTTTCCTTCTCGTACCGATAAACATTTTCCCAGTCATCCTCTACATAAAGATCCGATCCGTCGACCCAGGCCATTCGTCCGTCATTTAATATCTCATTTGTTAAATTATTCTTCTCAGAAAAAGATGATATTTTTTCATTCGTTAAATAATACTTTTTTCCATTATAATTTACACTTGCCGGAAGCATACAATCCATATATATGTTTCCGCAGAATTTGTAAACATCATTATTTACATGAACATATTGTCTGAGCGCATCCAATTCAATATACATTTCGTATTCGCTTTGCAATAATGCGCAAGACTCAATTTTATTTCTTCGAATCAGAACTCCGCTGCCTTGCTGGGAAATAAAATTGTTTGAAATACAATTACGTAGCATATTTATTGAAAAATATATGTCTCCCTTATAAACAACTACAGATAACTCATTATTTATTTTTTCTCCATTAATAAATACATCTTTCGTATAGGAAAGCAATTCACTATTCCTACACTGTAACATATCTTCCCCCTGACTGTATATTTTATAGTTTCTTCCTATATCAATACCAATACAAATCGCTAAAAGAGTCAAAAGTATAAGAAAAATATATATCCTGCGAGACTTCAATAGATATCCTCCTATATCACAAGGCTGCCATTTGTTTCAAAAATGGCAGCCTATGAATACGCGCTCCTCCTTATTTCCAATCAATCCCTGCCTAAAAAAGAGCTATACCTCATACAATTCCTGTTTATTCCTCGCTTATATCAAGTTCTTTTTTAAAATCACTATCCGCTCCAGAATCAACAACTGCCTTATTCTCACCAAACTGTTCCTTATCGATATCCAAAGCTGTTTCACTTACACCGGATACGTCATCACTGAAAATCATTGACGGATTAGATTTACTTCCCATCGTATTAATTGTCTGAACCGTATCACCCTCAATTTCAAAAACGTTCCAGATATTTCCGGCAACATTAATTGGAACATTGTATGTCGCAAGCAATGTATTTCCGCAATACAGTTTTACTTTCGCTCCAGACATTGACAGTTCTGTTGAGGAAGCATTACTGCGGTTTGAATAATCATGTACCGCATATTTATATATGCCATCCTGCGTTTTTTTCAACGTAATTGTTTCAGGTCCATAACTTGAAGTATCATCCAAATCCAATGTTGCAACTGTCTCTCCATTGTCGAAAGCACTCATATCACTGTAGTAGACATGGAATCGTTCGCCTGTAGACAGTGGGCCGGAAAGATGCGAATCCAGATCGCTCGGTGTACTTGACCACGTCAAAACAATACGATATTCATCGTCTGAGAGAACAGGTGTGATTACCCCATCCTGATCTGCATTATCCATATTGGTACAAATCACATTCGCATATCCCGTAATGTATCCTTCTTTGCTAAATTCTGCTGTATAGCATCCTTCCAGCACTTCAAGGGAATACTGCCCATTGTCGTCTGTTACAGTCACAGCATCTGCATCCGTCTCAACCACAGTTGCAAGTGTTCCATTCTTGTTGTCCCAGCCTGGTCGAAGCCGAACAGTGACATCTGAAATTGCAGAACCTGTAAGTGCACTGCGTACCGTGCCATGAATGTAATTGCTTACTTCCGCACCAGAATCACCCCAGAGAATTACATTATCCAAATATGTAATCTGATTATTCGTTACCGTTACATCACAAATAGCAAATGGTAAATATCCCTCTTTATAAATATTAATATAATATTGTCCATCTTCCAGAACCAACTCATAATTACCGTCAGAATCAGATTTAGTTGCTGATGCATATTCAGAAAGATTTCCATCATAATCAGAGATTCTGTATGCAGATACATTCACATCATTCAGCTCAACCACCTGGTGGTCATCATCATATCCTCTGACATTGCCCATAACAATACCTGTCGATGGATTAACAGGAGAAATCGCTTCGCCTTGTGTATTCAAAGCTAACTCTACTGCTGCGCCGGCATTAACCATTCGGTATGTTAATAATTCTTTATGCGCAATATCTGTCGAAGTATCTTTTGAATTATGATCCGTTACCGTAGTTGTTGCAGTTCCAACAATAATATTCTTTACCTGTGTACCGGATAAACTCGGATTCACAGAAAAACACATTGTTGCAATACCAGACACATGCGGAGTAGCCATTGAAGTTCCGGTTTTATTTCCATATTTATTTTTAGGAAGTGTACTATATATATCTGTTCCTGGTGCTACAACATCAATCCTTTCACCATAGTTGCTCCCTCGTGCAAAGAAAAATCCATCAAATACTCGTTCACCAAACCATCCAAAAAGACCATTTTTATGACTCCCATTGGATCCAATATTTCCAACAACAATGATTCTGTCTTTGACCTCCGGAATGGTTATCCAACAAAAGAGACCACTATTTATTGCATTTGTTGTCTCGTACAACTGTGTACTTTCATTCTTTATGGAATTTCCGGCTGATTGAACAATAACAAAATCATAGCCCTTATGAAGCATTTTATCCAAGAAACTGCCCAAAATGTTCCCCTGCTCCATACTGACATCCGCATCAGGCTTTGTCAAACCCATACTAACATTTATTACTTTACAGTTTGATGTAATTAACTTTGCAAGTGCATATTTCCATTCCATATATCCTGTAAGGTTCTTATTTGAATCAGTTATTACTGAATCCGACTGTTCCCCTAATATAGAATATCCGTAAAGAGTAACCTTAGGTGCAACTCCTGCAATTCCAATCGTATTATTATAACCCGCTGCTAATATTCCAGCTACATGTGTACCATGTGTACGATTTTTTTCATCCTTTTCAGAATAAATAGATTCAGGATTATTCCATACTTTAGTATACACTAAATCCTCCTGATTCGTATCAAACATCGTATCAATAATACCAACTTTCACATAGGACATTTCATCATAATGTTCCCATGCCTCCATAGCATTGATTGCTTCAACACCCCAGTTAGTTCCCTCCGGATAATCAGAACTCCACTCTTCCGAAGCCCACTTAGAATCATTTGGAATTGCATCAAATTCTATTTCATCTACGTAATGGATCGTTATGTCATCAACAGCATTGTTTGCCTTTAATTGCTCGACTATTTCGTTCAATTCAGAAACTGTCTTAGCCTCAGAAATTTCAATTTGATAGTCGTTTGTAATTTCAATACATCCAACAATAACCCCATTGATTTCACTGACAATTTTTTCAATTTCTTCCCTTGCTGTTCCTTCCCGAGCTGTAAGTAAAATTTCATTGTCAACAAAATAATCGCCAGTTGCTTCATCCGAAACAATGTGATCATCAGAAGGCTTTCTGAAAGAAATTTCACCTGCATCCGTGGGTTCTTCTTCCGATTTCATATCTCTATCGTATTTTACAATAGCTTTAATTTCCAGTTCATTATTGTCAACAAGAATGTTTTCCGAAATTGAAATCGATTCATTCTCTACCTCTGCTGCTTCTGCGGAAGTAGAAAATCCCATTGATGTCGTTCCCAGCATCGTTAAACATAAAAACAACGATAAGAATTTTTTACCATTCTTTTTCTTCTTCAAAATCAGCACAACGATACCACTGCCTGCAAGCAACAGTAAAACAACCCAAACCGCAATATTGGTATTATCCCCCGTTGTCGGAGTAAGACTTGTCTTATCAGCTGCTTTTTCCGTCGTATCTTTATTTTCCGTTGTATTGTTTTTATTTCCACTTTCTACATCGGATTTTTTCTCCTTATCGGTGCCGCCACCTGTCGTGGTATTACCCTTATTCTCTCCGATATTTCCAGTGTTACCCGAATTGTCTCCTGTATCTGGTTTTTCTGTATTCTCTTTATTGTCATCTCCTGTATTTGGCTTGTCCTCACCGGCATCAGACTCTTCTGCCACATAGGTGACGGTCATACTTACCGTCTCACCCGCACCTAAAGACTCCACCTGTTTGGCTGCCTCCGAGCCATCCGCCAGCTTATACCCATCAGGGATCAGATTCTCCAACGACACATTGCTGACTGCAGTGTCGTTTGTGTTCGTCACCGTCAACGTTGCTGCAATTTCTTCACCCTTACTATACTCCTCTTTGTCCGTAGTCAGAGTGACTTCGAATCCATCCTGAGAATCCGATGCTGCCAGGGCAGGTACTGCCATCATCGTAATGCACAGCAACACAGTCAGGAAAAGAGCTCCACATTTCTTCCATACCTTCATAATCTTCCTCCTTTAATTTTTTATAAATCCAAGCCACATTAAAATCGCCTGGGTTTATTCTGGGTAGTTGATATGTAATTTTTTTGCCTCTAATATAGCATCCTTATTGCACTTTAAGTTGACATATATTCTTTTTCTAAGATATTAACTCTGAATTTAAATAGCGTGAAACAAAAACTCCATAACTTCTGCAATATCATCAACCGATTTTATTGCACTCAAATCATACCTTATTGTACTGGAGAGATCTATTCCCATGTCAGCCCATGGATATTCATTTGGTGCAAACAGGACAAGCCGTCTACCCGTTTTATCAAGTGTTGTTACCTCTTTACTGAAGTCTTCTGTATTGCCTTCCCACACATTATATAATTCATAGATATCTTTTGGCATGTTTTCTGGATATATAGTTGGCTTGTATCCCTTTCTCGCTGCTTCTGCAGTAAGCTTGTCATAATCCTCAAAAGGATGTGCTGCTGCATCCGTAAAGAGGATAATAATATGACGTTTCTTTTCGCCCTTCTGAACAAAATCTGATTTCATTGCCATAGCAAATGCTTCTAGCCCTGACTCAGGATCATCTCCGCCTCCATCTGCGTAAATTCCATTTAAGTATTCTTTTAAGCCCATTTTCTCATTTGGCATTGTAAAAAATTTTGACTCATTATACGCATGATTTCCATCATAATAAAAATCACGAAAAGAGATTACTTTAACACGCAGATTTTCAACTCGCCTCTTCATAGAGTTCATTTTCTCAAAAAATTCATCTAGAAAAGATATTGCTGCTGTTTGAATAATATCTATCATTCGTTCCATGCTTTTAGTTACATCAATAACAAATACAATATCTACATTGGTTTCAATTTCCGCGAGCATTTTTGGAAACAAACTGTCCATATCAGAATTCTCCTTCACTTTGATAAATATATAGTCATAGCTCTTCCTATTTTCCCAACGTTATTGATAGTATAAAATATCTTGTGTAGACGATATTCTGAAAATCGAGCTGACGACTGTTTGTGGCTACATATGCTGTTTTTATAAAAAATTTCAAAGAAATTTTCTAAATTAGCTTTCATTAATCAATACATTTCCAACTTCAGTGGTATATATTATATTTCCAACACATAATTGTTACCAATCCACAACATAGCCGATAACACGTGCAATCCATTTTTTCAACGTTTTTATGGTTAATTCATTATAGAACGTATAATCAGTATCCACTCTTATTGTATTATCTAACTCCAGCCCAATTTCATCCCAAGGAGTTTTATTCGGTGTAAATAGAATAAGTATTTTCTGCGCTCTGTTTGATGCACACCATTGATTTACCAGTAATTCCCTCAATTTTTCATATTCTTCGTCTGATTCCCAATACACACCAGAATTAGAAAGCACTACAATTATATGGTAGATCTTATTTCCAACATCACAAAAATTAGAATTCATTGCCTTCAATAGTGCTTGGATCGGCACACAGTCTGCTTTACCAGTTCCTTCTGTACTTATTTTACTTAAGCATTCACGCAGCTCTGTCTCTTCGCCAGGAACTGTATAAAACTGTGATGAACTAATTTTTCGTTTCAAAGTGCCATTAAACCACACTAATTTATATCGAATTTTTTTTATATTTTCTCTATCTCTTAACCCAAGATAATTAAGAAAACCATCCACTGAAAAATCCAAATTTTTTATGTCATCAACAACACGTGACATGTTTTCAGACGTTTCAATAACAATGACAATATCTACATTTTTAACATAAGGTCCATCTCCGACAGAGCCAAGCAAATCCATTATTTCTGAAGAATTCATCGTCCCCCTCCTTAGTTACATCAATGTCAAGAAAAAAGCTCCCTTTCCTACGTAATTGATATTTACTATTCTATTAATCGTAAGAAATAACGATTTCCCGACAGTTAATCATCAATATTTCTGCGAATCATGACCTTATGAAACCTTTCAAAATTTATCTTGCTGCCAAATACAGCAAATTCTATCTCATTGAATTCACTATCAAGTCGGCGCAACGCCTTATCAAACAATTTTGCCATGAGTTTTGGATCGTTGCTAAACGATCCACAGCCCCATATTTCCCCCACCACCTAGATTAACTGAATTCGCGAAATTTAACACAGCAACTTCACCCATCGAAGAATGCCTACTCATATCTAATGCAGAAGACAATCTGTCTTTGTTCGTTACCTGTTATTAGCTATCTTTAGTATCTCCTTAAAAATTCCAACCCTGTTCATCATTCCCCTTCGTTCACTGCTATGCCAATATTAACTTCCAAAAATAGCGCACCAATATCCTTCAATTAACGTATCAAATACATTCTGATATGGGTAACCTATTTCCGAATTATAATCATAATCTGCGGACTCGACTCGTATCACATGTTCACATTCTATTTCCATATCCACCCATGGATAAACGCTTGATGTCACAAGAAAAAGCCATCCTCTTCCGTCTTGATTCCACGTTTCCCACTCCTTATATAAATCCCCTAAGCAATGTGGTATCTGTTCTGGATAATTTACCGGAGCACAACAGTTATGATGCTTCCCCGCTAAAACCAACTTATCATAGTCTTCTAGCGGATGTGCCGGTGCATTCGTAAATAATGTAATAATGCGCCTATAGAGTTCGTGTTTCTCACAACCAGCATGCATAGCAAGCCACAATGCTTCCAAACCCGATTCTGGGACATCGCCCCCACCAGCTGCTCGGAGTGAATTAATAAACTCGAATACTTGATCCCTATCATTTGGAATTTCAAAAGACTCCGATTCACCTGCCGCGTACTTACCATCAAAATAGTAATCACGAAAATATATAATTTTAAGATAGATTCTCGATTGCCTGCCATATTGTCTCATGCACTGACTAATCATGGAATCTGTTTGAATAATTAAATCCTGCCAGAATTTAATATTATTAATAAAAGGTGAGTCCATGGTAGCATCAACGACCATAACCATATCGATATAATAAATGCTCTCCAGATTCTTCAAATTCAATAAAGCCTCTTGCATTTCCATGCTATTCCATATCCTCCTTCAAGCTGACCACACTCTTACATTTTTTATGTAGTGTCTTCATTTTTGCTCTCCTCACAACCTGTTATATCTTCTGAAGAATTCGTTTTACATACGGATTACAATTTTTGATTTTCTCCATTGTTGTCACAGCACCATGCCCTGGTAAAACTATTAAAGAATCCGAAAGTTTCAAAACCTTTTCCAAAGAAAAAAACATATCATTCACATTACCCCCTATAAAATCAGTTCTTCCAATAGAATCATTCGTAAGCAGATCTCCTGAAATAAGATATTTATTGGTAATAATACATACTGATCCCGGTGAATGTCCCGGTGTAGGTATCACTTTGAACTGCATTGAGTCAATTACTACCATCGAATATTCTTCCCAATAGCGTTTATGGCAACTATGCCCCCATTGCTTTTTAAATGGGAAGTCTTCATACATCATTTCCAATTTTGACATATAGATAACCGGAACTGTCTCAATTGCAGCGCACATATCATCGATACCTGATACATGATCTGCATGTGAATGGGTGATAAAAATGCTCTTCAACTTTAAACCAAACTTTTGAATATCCATTGCTATTTTTCTCCCAGCAAATCCTGGATCAATACATACTGCATTCTTAGTAAACTCATCCCAGACCAGATAACAATTTGTTCCATGACAGGAATTTGTTTGTAATTCACTTTCATCTCCCCTACTACAAAGCCCCCCTTGGATTAATAAAATCAAATCTAAAGATGTATATCTATATGCATAACACATCTTCTGCTCTGATTTCTGGAAGATCCTGTCTCATCAATTATTCTAGGGTTTGACAACGCCTAAATGGATCAATTCCTTTTACTCTTTAAAGTATACAAGAACTCCTATTTTTTCAAATGTAGGGATCCGTAATCTTCCAAAAATTTATCTCTTATTACCCTGGCCGCTTCTTCATCTGAGGTCTTAAAATGTCTATGTTCAGGTTCTGACAACCATCTTTCAAATTCCTGCTTATCTCTAAAAGCGTTTTTATTTTGCTCCCATTCAGCCCGCCGATAATCCTGCACACAGTCTTCTCTTGTCCAGTATCCTACATAATGCCACTCATTTTTATAGTATTCGTACCATTCAATCCGAACCATAGTATTATTCACTATCACATGTTTAACCATAACATATGGTTTCGTAGCTTCCTGGAAACATCTGATTTCCCATGGTCCCTCAAAAGGATTCGGATCAATTTCTTCAAGCTCTGGAAACTGTTTCCATAATTGTTCAAATGCCTTGCTCCTGTAACGTGTCTCATTAATTATTTTCATAAATTCAAACATGATTTATTACCTCGTTTTCGTATGATTTTTCCTCAACTATTATCTAGGCAACTATCTATTGAAAAACTTTCTCCTACTGCAAAGACACCCCTGGATTGGTAAAATCAAATCCAGGGATGTACACATAACATATCTTCTGCTAATTTGTAGGAAGCCCTGATTTATCAATTATTATGGGGCTTAACAGCTCCTGAATGGAGCATCAGTTTCTTATTTATAATAAAAACAACCGTTTCTATCGCTCGGATTATTATATCCGCCGTAAGAACCACGGCAATATACTCTACCGTAGCGATCCGTGTCATTCCAATCCGCATAGACACAATCAGAACAGTTGCCTTCAAAAGTTCCTTCTGGAATCTCAATAATCTGGGTGTTCTTCATTTCTTCTTTCATCGTATTATCTCCTTTACAAAAACTATTTTTCAAAATCCGCCACACACATGACTGGATCTTCAGCAACGACCAAATTGCTTCCATCTAAACAGCAGCGATATGATATGATTTTTTTATCCGGCAAAACAATAATCGGAAAGAACAACTCTTTTTTGGATTGTGGCATTGCCTCCAATATCTTTTTAATATATATTTCATCTCCTTTTGACAGTGATGACACCCCGTAGAAATGAGTATGAAACAGTCCATAAAATTCAATTCCACTTTCACTCCATTCCACAAGACAACTATTAAGCATTGTAACATTTGGCGTATAATGGCATCTTCTAAAATCATCATCTTTTCCATCATCAAACACAACCTTTGTAACAGTGCCGTCCTGCCCACCTAACATCCCGCCTGTCTCCGGCATATGAGTTGGAACATTATCGAGTATTTTTTTATAAACAGATTTGACCATTTTCATTTCTATATCATCTCCAAAGAACCATTCTCATAACTAATAGGTTAACGAAAAATGCGCAGTTCCACCCATACTATTAACTGAAAGCAAAACTGAACGGTATACAAAATGTCCTCTATTTACCGCAAGTTCGAAAAGCCTTTTTATATTCTGCATATTAATAATAACCTGACTATCGTTTCCGATGAATCGAAAACTTATATTAGTTTTTCTCTGCCGCAATCCAACAGTTATAACAGATATGCACTCTTGCTCATTTATACAGCAGCACTTATTTTTCTTATAAAACTCTTTCGTACTGTCTGATGCAACCGGAATACTTGGATCATTCCATTGATGATCTTTTCGCACAAGGCTATCATCAAGGAAGAAATAGTCAAAGGTATCGATTTCTTTTTCCTTGGTACAAATATCCCATGTCACATCCAAATGATAATATTTTCTATCTAGCTCAACAATATTCCATGCATGCGCACCAAATGTGCCATCAAGACTGCTATATCCTGTGACTATCCCACAGGGTATCCCTAAACGATTAAGCACATTGGCAAACGCTAGTGCAAACCCTTCGCAGACTGACTTTCTGTACATGAAAACACTAATTGCGCTATGATACCTCAAATCAGATTCAAGATTGTAAGCATATTCAAAATTCTTAACAAAATACGCGTAGACACTTTTAACAGCATCATAAACGCTTTTTTCTTTCCGAGCCATACTCATTATTTCAGTAATTTCTGGTATTACCTGTATATCTATCGCAATCCGCCCGTTTTCGAACTCATCACACATCTCAAATTCAATTCTGCTGCCCCAAACGCCACTACGCATACGTATTTGATTTTGATTGTACATGTAACCCGACTTCGATTCGCTTAATACTTTTTTGTATAAGGTCAACACTTTTTCCGAGTCAATAGCAGGAAGTTCCGCATGGACATCATAATTTTGAATCGCAATCCATATATTTTTATATGCCTGCAATTCAATATCAGAAAAGGAATATATACTCATACCAAACACTCCATTTTTACTGAGAATGCTTGCGGTCACCCTCCAATGCGTCGATGGTGCCGGTTACCTCTCCAACATTCCCACAATGATCGCATGTAAACTGTCCGTTTCCAGAATAACATGTCAGCTTGTGGCATTTGCCGCAACGGACAAACATTCTATTGCCACAATAAGGACACTTGTACTGCGGACCTGTTCTCGAATTAGAAATATCTATCTTTGCTATTCCACTTACCGACGAACCAACGCCATCAGAAGGAACCTCTTTCAATCCATATGAAAGAACCCAAACCTCATCATATGCGTAATCATATCTTGCATAATAAGTCTTATGTGCAGATACACAATTTACCGGTAATATAACTGCCTCATTTCTAGCCATTTATCAACCCACCTTTAAAACAACTGAAAATACCAGGAAAATTATTCCCATCAAAAAACAAGAAGATCTTAATTTTCCCATTGTTGTCATTGCTTCTGAATCCTTGTTTGTTATTGTCATAACAATACTAAGTGCAATATTTACAACTGCAAAAACAATCCAAATACATCCAAATCTGGAACAAACCTTTGACAATGCAGCATAACCCTTAAGGCATTCCTTTTTGGATAAACCAGATACACAGAACCAATAAACCAAAACAAACACCACGCTTGAAACTTTGCAAGTTTTCAACTGTGCACTGCAAGAAGTATACACCTGTCCGCTGGATATATTTTTATTACTCATCAATATGCCAGCATAAAAAACAAGTGTCACTACTATTGCGATAATTGATGTAACATAAATCATTACTGAAAAAAAACTAATCATTTTGTCCTCCCGATCTTCCTGGCTATATAATCTACTAATTGATTTATATTTTTAGCTGCCTGCCTCCAAAACAGCTTACAATTATTCTTGAAGTTTCCAAATCCATTGGCGACATTATTCTTTGAAATAGCAAGATTTTTCGTTCTGTTTTCATATCCGCCTTTAAAGTTACTTCCAATCTGCTTAAACATCCCTGATGTACTCTTCATAGCTTCTTTTTTATTTTCCATAAGCAGTCCCAAATGGGCCAGCACGGAATGATCTTTGCTTTTTGTTGTGAAGCTTACATTTCGTACAATATTATTCTTGTATTCTAATGTATTTTCCCTTAAATGTTCCGAAACATTTTCAGTAACATCTGTCACATTATCTACAACAGAAATATTCTTAATATTAGTGCCAATATACTTTAGTGTAATATTTCCTTGGCAGACATTAAGCCCTGCAATCGCAACAGCTAAAATCATAGCAACAATACAAGCAGCTGCAATTCCTTTTATTCCCTTAGCAAAGGCATCGATTGAATGTTCGATCTTTTCCTGTTGCTTTATTGCTTCCTGACGAAGCTGCTCCAATCTTCTTTGGCGTGCTTGTTCTTTGTGATATTTTTCAAGTTCCTGTTTTGCTTGATTCAACTGATGCTCAGAGGCCGGTTCTCCACAGCATAGGCATTCAGTCGGTTGTGATTCGTCATTATATTCGTTCTCATATCCACAAGATTCACAAACCCAGTTCAAACAAATTTACTCCTTTCTCCGAGTATGGTGTTATATAGCATTATTCCTGACCATTAACGCCATAGCCATATACATCTTTTGCTTTTCCACCGCCACCACCGCTGCTGACAGTGCGAAATACACCCGATTCTCCACAATGTGCACATACAACCTCTCGTCCATCATGATCATCCCCATCATAGCAAGTACTTTTGCCACAATTCCAACACTTAAACGTGTACTTCTGACCACAATGCGGACATTTATACTGAGGACCTGTTCTAACCGAGTCCAACTTCACAGCAACAGCATTGCCTGCGCCGCCAGAAGAACGCGGTAACTCTTTTTTTCCATATGTTAAAACCCACTTTCCGTCAAAAGCTTTATAATACATCATGTAAAAATCCCGTGATGTTTTCCCGCATTTAGCAGGGATACAGACTGCATCTGTAATTGCCATTTTTTTCATCCTCCTTCAATAATTCCGGGGGAAACGTTTAAACGTTTCCCTCGGAATAGTTTCGTAGTTATTCAGTTCTTAACATAGCCAAGTTTTGCAGCAAGATTAAGATCCATGATCTGTTCTCTGCCATTTTCAAAAGTAAGAACAACTTTACGAGGATTTTTTTCATGGATTCTTGCACGCTTGACACCATTTCCAACTGTCAGTCCAGATGAACCCACCTTTTCTTGTTCTTCATCTAACTTTTGCTGATATTCTTCTGAGACTTTTCTCCGTCGTTCTTCTTCCTCTGTCTTTTGACGCTCAATTTCAAGCTGCCTTTGATGCTCTTCCGCCTCTCGCTTCTTCTGCTCTTCTTCAACATTTTTCTTGCCCATTTCAGGTTTTAAAATCTGAAGTAATCTCTTATGGACCTCAGCCATAGCAGGACGTTTAGAAGGTTCACACTCAAGCATATCAGAAATCAGGGCTCTGAACTCTGGTTCAATTTCTGAAGCAATCTGTGGAGTCTTTCCTGTATTAAACTCTTGCCAAGGCTGTGCTTTCGTGCAGATAGGTGGCTTGCCACCCTTCGCACAATACTGATGGAATACAATTCCCAATGAGAATACGTCAGCCTTACAAGAAATATATTTTTTGTATGGATTCGGTGAAACACCCGATGCTGCAGCCTTTGAATAAAATGCAACTTCAGGACTCCACCAAAAGTCTTTAGACATAATCGTTTCCGGAGGATCATTTTCAAAGAAAGAATCTGAAAAATCAATCAGTTTAGTTACCAGGTTCTTGCTTCCAGCCACTCTTGAAATGAGAATATTTCTTGGATCCAAATCACCATGAACAATCCCTTTTTTATGTAAGTCAGCAAGACTCATGGCAACTGTTAACATAACTCTTGCTTTATCTTCCTTAGACTCTTTATAGATTTCATCATAGGGAATACTCGTAACATCAATCAAGTTTGCTACTTCATAATAGCAAGGGCCTTCTCTGAAATATTCGATTGGTTTTACAGTAGTTCCTGTTCCAGAGCCCGGAATCGCACGAATAATCTCCTGACGGCGTCTGTACCAATCATTACAGATATCAATCTTTTGCTGTTTAAATGCTCCCTTAAAATTATCTGAATCTGGGTAGCGAGGAAAGGCTAATCTCTTAATAAAATATTCTTTTCCACCTTTCTTAGCAATGTTACACTGTCCACCGCCGCCTTTTGATTTCCATTGTGTTTCATCAACGGTATATCCATGTAGTGTCTGCATTTTAAACTGCCCCTTTCTCCATAATATTTTTAAACAACTGATAATCCGGACTGTATTTATTCCAAATTTTCAAAACATTCATCTGCGCTTTTTCCAACTTGTCATCAATTTCAGACATCACTCGCTTTGCTTCAACAAACGAAATAAGTCTGTCCATCGAAACATTTGTTCCCGCAAAAATACTCTTTAATGTGGATACATCCAGTCTAAAAAAACTATCCAGCAATTCTTTCTCATGCAGTGAGTAAAACTGTTCTGGTACAACAGCCTTTCTTTTTTCTCTCTCAATCATGTACTTCTGCTGAATAACCTGCATACCATTACTCATTTTTCTGTAGGAATCAATTTTCTGAGCAGTTAATTCGGTAATATACCTACAATGCAACGGATCATTCATTGCTTCAGCAACTACTTCTGAGAAACCACGCGAATAGGAAATCTCCTGTCGCTCTCTTTCGAATCTATCTGTTGAAAAATAAGCCTGCGACCACAAATCTTCAAATAACGGACTGTCATTTTCGAGAATCGACACAAGAGTTTCTATGCTTCGCATCTGCGACTGAACAAATTCTGTCACATCAGCGTCAGCCAATGTATTTTTCATCCCGAGTCGTTGGAAATCTGGCAGCTTAAGTAATTGAATACAAGCATTCAGTGGCTGAACATATGTAGACGGCTTTAAGTAATTGTAGTTTTTCTTAACTGCTCCTCTTGTTCTAGTTGAGAAGAAATCTATCATAGACGAAGTGCTACCTATCACATCTTGATTTATGCGTCTCCATCTTAAGTAGTCACGAACAATCATTTCAACACAGATTTCTTTCATCTCTATCAGCTGTTTATCTAATGATTCTAGTTCAGCAACACACTCCACATCAACTTGCTCATCAATTGCCTTTATACTCTCCTGATAGTCTGCGTAACAGGGTAAAGTACCGATATATGAGCACAACATTGTCGGAGTTTTTTTGATAAGCGCATCTGTAACACTTGCTCTTAGATCAGCAGTTACTTTATTTTCAAACAATCTGCATTTTTTTGCTGCAGAATCCTTCTCATTCCGCCAATTCTTTTGCACCTTTAATGCATCATTCATCTGAATTGCAAGTTGTCCAAATTGCTCCATACGAACAGCAAAAGTTTCCCTAAGCTCATTCGTCGAATTAATTTTATATATAGTACCAGCCATAGTAGTATCATCGCCAATTGACTGATAAACAGAATCACGCACACTATTTGCAAAAGCCTCACCCAAATTATCTGATGTTACATTTGGAACGCACGACAGTATGGTCTGAAGAACCAGCCATTCAAAATGTAGCGGGGATGGCAAATAGTCAAAGCAACCATCCGAACAGCAGAACACAATTCCTGGTTCATCCATTTCGAAGATTGAATAATTCAATCTAAATGCATTGCCTGCTGAAATACAATTATTCATTTCAGAAGCACTGTTCATTTCCCTATCAGCATTCACCGCATCATCGAGACTCAACAACTGAAGTCCTTTTGTTGGAGACAAAACATACACTCTGGAATCTCCAGCCCAAATGGCAAGGATTTTCAGCTTTTCACTATCTTGAAAATACAAAGCAGAGGCTAATGTAGTTGGGAATATTTTCAAAGCCTTTTTTCTTGTCAGCATCGGATCAATTCCCAGTTTTGTCATTTTCGTTGATAATGCAGTTTTAATAGTACTCTTTAATTCTTCAATTACAGCTTGCAAAGCAATTACTGAATTGCCATTAGAAAATAGAATATTTGCTATTCTTTCATAGTTAACATCATAAAAGTCTGTTACGCTATCTGCTACAACTCTGGATCCCAGATAGCCACTTGTTCTCATTACTACTGTCCCAGCTTCCTCAACCTTATGTTTTGTTGATCCCGCGCCACCTAGACCATCACATACTACAGAAAACTTTATATTTGAGACCGGCGGTGCATCTTCGCATCCAGCAGCTTTATTTCCTTTTTGGAAACTAAATGGAAGCATCATTCATACCTTCCTTTCAAGACATTGAATAGGCAATAAGACTGTAAACCTCATCCATCTCAAGTTCACTGCCGCCTTGACCTGCCTCGATATCTTTTCTAATAACACGAGACAAGTCTACTTCCATATCACACCAAGGATAATCATTTGGTGCAAACAAAACAAGTCTTCTGCCCGTTGCATCAAGCTTAGTATTTTCCCCATCACAGCCTAACGCATCCTGATTCATTGCATTGCCTTCCCACGCATTATAGAATTCGCTGATATTCTTCGGCATGTTTTTGGGATACATAGTAGGCTTGCATCCCTTCTTTGCCGCTTCTGCTGTGAGCTCGTCATAATCCTCGAAGGGATGTGCCGCCGCATCAGTAAACAGAACAATAATATGACGTTTTTTGGCACCTTCCTGCACAAAATCAGATCTCATAGCCATAGTCAATGCTTCCAGACCAGATTCCGGATCATCTCCACCACCAGCTTCATGAATACCATTTACAAAATCACGGAATTCTTCCTTCTCTTCCGGAAGTTCAAAGAACTTAGACTCATCATAAGCGTAGTTTCCGTCATAATAAAAATCACGGAACCAAACAACCTTAATACGAAGATTGTTAATGCTTCTCTTAGCCTCATCCATAAAATCATATAACTTGTCCTGGAAAGAAAGCGCAGACTCTTTTACCATGTCGATAGTTGTCCGCATACTTCCTGTTGCGTCGATAACAAAAACGATATCAACATTAGTTGCAATTCCTTCCTCACCTTCGCCCATTGAACCGAGCATTTCCTGCATGTTTGTCATAATAGTATCCTCCTGTTTTCTTTTTTATTTATGCAATAGAATTTGCGATTAACGCAATAACATCATCCAGCTCCAGATCACGTCCGCCGTTACCCTTGTCCATATCCTTACGTATTGTATTTTCTAATTGATATTCCATCTCTCCCCAAGGGTACATACTAGGTGCAAACAGAACGAGTCTCTTCGCATCCTTTGCCATCTGAACCCCGAGATTACGTGTTGAACCCAGAGAATCCTGTCCCTTACCCCATGCTTCATACAGATCTCCGAGATTTTTAAACATATTGGACGGATAATTACTGGGAACCCCATCTTCCTGCTGCTCTAAGGGATGCGCCGAAGCATCTGTAAACAGAACGATTACATGACGCTTTTTATCGCCATCTTTAACAAAGTCAGAACGAAGTGCCAGTGCTAACGCTTCCAATCCGCTTTCCGGCTCGTCGCCTCCGCCACCGGCCTTAATTTTGGAAACAAAATTATAAAACTCCTGTTTCTCCTCCGGAAGAATAAAAAATCGAGATTCTTCCATGGCATATTTGTCATCCACATAATAGTCCCGAAAAACAATTACCTTAATTCTCAGATTCTTAATAATCCTTCTATTCTCTTTCAGCCCTTTCTCCAGCTCTTCTCTGAAAGAAAGGGTCAGACTCTTTACCTTATCGATAAGGGGCTGCATGCTTTCCGTTGCATCAATAGCAAACACAATATCTACATTCGTATCAATATCCACGTTTGATGCCCCAAGCATTTCTTGAAATAAACCATCCATATCAGATTTCTCCTTTGTTTTGATAATTATATAATCGTAGGTCTGCTTATTTTCCCTACAATATTTTTAAAAATTTTATTACAGTCTGCAAAATAATATATATGATCCCCTGTCGAACTCCCAATCTTCTTTTGCTTTCTGTACAAATCATCACTCTAATGATTCTTCTTGAAGTTTTTCATAATCTTCTTTTTCTCTTTTAATACTCTGACTTAATGTAAATGCCAAGACACCGTCAGCAACTCCAATGGCGAAAAAAAGTATCCCTAAAAATTCCATTCCTCCACCAATCAGAAAAAAAAGTACCGCAAGAACAGCAAGTGTTATTGCCGAATATTGTTCTAATTTTTGCTGTTTTATTTTAGATTCAATTTCATTGTTCCAGTCATCAAGATTGCGAAACTTAAACCCACACTCATTACATATCCAATAAAGCTTATTGTCAGTATGAATTGATGTTCTCTGCTTTTGTCCTAAGCCCCCGCATAAGAGTCCTACAGGTCCAAACAGCAACCAGCCCAAACAGCCTTTCCTACTAGAATAGCCGCCACCAGAGGTCTGAACTGATGTGGTCGTTTCACTCAATGGATGTAGACTGTGTTCTCCGCATCTTGGACACCGTACTATTTTTCTTTTTCGCTTTGTTATAACATCTGGCATTTCATCATAATGAAGCATAGCCTCAGTAATGGGATTATGTGTGATTTCATCATGCTCATTTATCTTTTTCCCACACCCACTGCAGTATCTTGCATCATCATCTATTGCTCTCCCGCAAAAGGGGCATAACTTCATGCACATTTTCCCCCTTATTATCTATATCCTCGTGAATAAACTTTTCCCAACAAAAATTTTAATTTTTTCTGCATCATCCATTTTTGTTGTCAATTTTTTCTTATTATCATCGTATATTTTTCTTTATTTCATCTATTTTCACAAAAATTTTATCATATTATACCAATAAATGCAATATGTATTATTAGTTGGTTGTCTCGTGTTTTTTATCCATTTATAATATACAAATTACATTTATTACGGAGGTTCCTCATGCAGCCGGAAATCAATTATACAATGGTCGGACAACGCATTCGCACTGCTCGCCTGCAAAAGAAGCTCAGTCAGGCAGAACTTGGAAGCCTGGTCGGCTGTTCAAATAACCATATCAGTCACATTGAAACCGCACAGACAAAGGTTTCTCTTTCCATGCTCTCCAAACTGGCGCTTGCTCTGGATCAGGATCTTGATTATTTCCTTCTTGATACCCAATATGCCAAGCGCGACCGCCTGATTGATGAAGAAATTGCAGAAAAACTCAGCCGCTGTAATACCTCCACGCTGTTGACCGTAAATCAAATGCTGGATTTGCTTCTTAAACAGCAGGAGATGAATGAACTTGAAAAAAATCTATAAACCTCTATAAACCATTTGATCATTCTTTCAATTCTCATGTAATATTTCTTTGTATATTCCATGAGAATTTTTTATGGTACTTATGTGAAAAATCATACCATATATCGCATTTTTGCCTATATATTCTGCATAATCTGCACTTTTTCAGTAATAATCTGCATTCATCGACAATTTCTCCCTATCCCTACTCCTCTCCTTTTTCTGCACTTAGAAATAATTTCCTCCTTCGACAGACCGCAAAAGTGACATAGCTCCTCTCCGCCGTAATGCACTCCCACCCCGGAGGGCTTTTTGCTTTACAGAAAAATTCAACTAAAATCCCCATAAAAAAATACCACACCTACAAGTGCAGTATTCTTTGTCTTTTCTATCGTTGTTTTTTCTATCCCTATTCTATTCTTTTCCTACCTCGCCCACCGCTTCATCCATTCCACATAGGCATCTTCCGTCTTTTTCCAGTAACTTCTGCTGACATCCACCGTTTTTCCATTTTCCAGCAGCAATTTCTTTCTCGTGCATTCCTTCACACAAGAAAAATTGACCAGAAAGCTGGTATGGCATCTTACAAAATCATCGCTCGCGATCCGCTCTTCGATCTCCGGGATTTTCTCGTCCACCGTATATTCTTTTTCTTTTGTAATCACATAGGTGACTCTCCGGTCCCGTTCAAAATACAGAATGTCATCCAGCTTCAGACTTGCTTTTACACCTCCATGGCACTGGAGAACAACCCTTCTGTTCTGTTTCCGCAGCTGTTCTATCGCCTTTTCCAGCACACCCGGCAGTTTTTCCTCGAATTTTTCTTTTACAATATAGTAAACATGACGTGTCTCGTAAACTTCCATTGCATAGGACCAGAAATTTGTCAGGTAAACGACCTGACATTTTGGCCATTTCCGGTTGACTTCCATCGCCAGGTCAATTCCATTTTCATCCGACATTTCAATGTCCATAAACAGGATATGCATGGGGGGATGTTCTTCTGACAGCAGTTCGTTTCCATTCTGAAAGGAATAAATTTCTACGCTATTTGCCATCTGGTCTGTACAATGTTTCACAGTTTCTCTCGTTTTTTCCCGCCAGTCCGGCGCGTCATCGCAAATTCCTATTCTTAAATCCATGTTCTTTTTTTCTCCAGTCGTACTTTCTGTCTGTTCTCATAGTCAAACGGATATTCGCAATCCGCTTCGCTACTTGCTTATAACCGAATAACTGCTCCGCAGTTTATCAGAACGAGCTTGCACTCCTCCTGATACAAGCAAGTCCCCACCCACTGCTTATTGCTTTTCGCAATGGAAACAGGGGACTTGCTTGATTCGGTTAAAGGCTGACGTACCTGGACAAAATAACAGTCAGACCAAATTTCCCGGTCTTTTCTTTTTTCTCCTGTATTTTTCCATTGTACTTTTTCACGAGTCCGCGAAACAGCTTCCGGCTCATCGGATTCTGGCGTCCGGAAGAGGTCAGGCATTCCAGAATCAGCTGATTTTTCACCCCTGTGATCTTCATCCGGATTTCCCGGTGTTCTTCTCTTTTCACAAGATTTTCTCCCCAGTTTAAGATTCCGATCAGGATTTTTGCCAGATCCTGTTCTTCGATTTCTCCCCGATCGTATCCCTCAATCTCGTAATGCAGTTCGATTTTTTTCTTCTCCAGATTGGATTTCCACGCGCACAAAACTGCATCTGTCATTCGATCTTTGCAGTAAATCCCCTGCCGCACCTGATGACTGATCGCTTTGAGACTGTCCGTATACTGTTTCAGCGTCTCCCCGGATATTTGGGCAGTCCCGGCCATAATTTTTTCCATCTGCTCCGAAATGGTCTGCTGATATTGTTCCATTTTGGGAATCTGCTCTGTCAGAACCTGGTAATGGTATTCTGCCATTTTCTGCTGTTCGGAAAGAAATTTATAATCTTTCATTACCCGACGCTGGCGCTGTACTATGCTTAAAATGCTGAATACCATAATCAGAATAATCAGAATATCATCCAGAAACATCACCTGTATGTCTGTCAGTCCGTTCGGCACATAGTATAGAACCGGAAGAAAATAGACAAAAACCCAGATAATTTTCAGGTACCTGGCCTCAAAATCTCTATATCTTCTCAGAACATGGAGGATTGTTTTTTTCTCCAGCCTGTAAAACAGATATTCCAGAACCGGGATCAGTAAATCCCATGGTTCTACCGGGCATTTCAGGATATAGAGCGGACGCCCTGACAAAAGATCCACAATACAGATTGCCGGATAATGAATCATGGACGTTACGATATCGGCCAGCATCGCGCCCAGCACGACCTTGGGAAGGCTGCCCTCAAAGGTGTAGTAAATGAGAACGGTGTTTGCTATCATGATGACGACCGAACAGAACATCATCAGAATTCCCCACCAGCTCTCATTTCCATAGTATCCCCGCAGAATGATGTCGCTGATGCCACCGATCAGAAATACCCGCAGAAGCTGCCAGATCATCAGAGGTTTTATACTGTTTTTTCTCCGCATAAACATGTCAAACAGGTGAATGCCAAGAAACGCCTGTGGAACCAGATACAGCCAGCAGCGAATACAGGTCCGGACCAGTTCGCTAAGGTTAGGATCTTTCATTCTTTTTCCCTCTTTTCTGTCGGATGTTCGATCGGAAAGACAATGGTCTGTTCTAGGCTGTGTCTTTCTTTATCCCAGAAGGTTTTGCTGGTTCCGTGGTATTTTTCAACAATGGCACGAATGATTTTAGTTCCCACGCCGTGTTCTGCTCCATCTGTTTTCCAGGTTGATAAGTTGAAAACCTCTTTGCTTGCAAGCGCATTTCTCAATTTCACCGTACAGGAATCGGAATCTTCTTCTATCCAAAAAGAAAGCTCTTTTCTTTCCTTTTCCGGAATTCTTCCGTTCGCTTCGATTGCATTATCCAATAAATTATGTAAAAAACCGATTCGTTCTACGGGCATCATCCATTCCATGCAGGTTTTCGATACCTGGATCTGAAAGGGAATCTCTTTTTCTATACAGACCTGTTTCTCCATCATCAGAAATGCATCTGTGATCTCATCCCGGCAGAAGGTTCCTTTCTGAATTTTCCGATATGTTTCTGTCAGCTGATCCGCATATTTTCGAAGCTCCCCATCCGGATTTTTCTGCTTTTCTATCAGATACTCCAGCGTCTGCACATGGCTCAGAAGATCATGACGGAATTTTCTCGTCACATCCATTCTCTGCCGGATCACTTCATAAATCTCCTGAAGGGAATCCATATAGCTTTCCAGAACTTCTTTCTCCTGTTCCTTCTGCGCGACTTCTGAAATCAGATAGCCAAGTACGGCTGCCAGAAAAAATCCCAGCAAAACTCCCAGTGTTTCCCTCATTTGTCCGCCCTCATCTATTCCTTCTTCTTTGGTAAGAGAGTCCCACACCGCTCAAAATGGTTCACAGCATAAGGACTCTGCTTTCATCTTGTACTGACGGGATTTTTATTCCCCGCAGATCCGCAGAATCGCCTCTGCAAAGATCACAACGCATTCTTTCAGGCATTCGATTTCCACGAACTCGTCTGCTCCGTGCATACGGTTGTCGACTTCAAGGTCTGCGCATCCAAACGCAACGCCGTTTTTCAGATGATGCACATACGTTCCGCCGCCGATCGCAAATGGTTTGCCTGGTTTTCCAGTGACATCCGTGTAGCACTGCAGCAGGGTCTGGACAAACGGGCTGTCGGCCGGTACGTGGTGTGGCGGGAACATTCCACTGCCTTCCATGGAGAAGCCGCCTTTTTTCATGTTCTGCCCGGCGGTATCGTACAGGTTTTCTTTTGTCGCGCAGATCGGGGCGCGGCAGTCGTAGGAACCGGTCAAGGTTTTGCCGTCGTAGTTCATGAGGTCGAGGCTTAAGGTGAGCTCGCCGGACTCTTCATCTGACATGGCGACACCGAGGCCTGCGCCTTTGCCGTCGCCGTGCGGATAAATTTTTGCAAGGAAACTGATGTCGTTTTTCAGTTCACTCTCTTCCATTCCAACGGATGCGAGAAGCTGCAGCAGTGCAGTCAGTGCGTTGTTACCCATTTCCGGGGTGGATGCGTGGGCAAAGGCACCACAGGCGGTGATTTTTATATTGCCGTTTTCGGTGTCTTCCAGAACGAAGGAAACGCCGGTCTTCTGCTCAGTCTCGTCAGCGCAGGTTTTCAGGTCTTCTTTTGCCATGCCGGCAAGCTCTGCATATGCTTTGCCTGGTACAACGTTCAGTTTGGTGCCGGCCTGTAAGGATACGAGGCGCACGCCTGTCGTTCCGGCATCGGATGTTTTTTCGAAGTGGCCGCGCATGCCGCCTTTTTCAATGTTGATGACCGGGAATTCGGCATCCGGTGAGAAGGTGCATGGTGCTTCCACTTCTTTCTTATAATAATATTCGAGGTCAGAGCTTCCACACTCCTCGTCGGAACCGAGGACAAGACGGACGTTTTTCTTTAATGGGTAACCGAGTTCTTTGACAGCGCGCATTGCGTAGATAGCTGCGATCGCCGGTCCTTTGTCGTCTGCGGTTCCGCGGCCGAACATTTTTCCTTCTTTGATGAGCGGGATGAATGGATCGGTCTCCTGCCATCCTTCGCCTGCCGGTACGACATCGAGATGGGCGAGAATATCAAGGCCTTTTTCTTCCTGATTAAAGTCAGCTGCAATCGCGTAGTTGTCGTAGTTGGTTACGGCAAAGCCGTATTTTTCCAGAATTTCGATTCCCTGCGCCAGTGCTTCTGCCGCCGGTGCGCCGAATGGTTTGCCTGGCTCTGCCGCCTGTTTTTCGCTTGGAATCCGGATCAGGCTTTTCAGATCCTCGATCATTTCGGATTCGTGGTTTTCAATATATGTTCTTAATTCTTCTTTCCGCATCGTAACTTCTCCTTTTCTCTTCTCTGGCACCGTCGCAGTGCCGTTCTTTTCCTATCATAACGCAGAAAGAGCAGAAAATCCACATTTTCTGCTCTTTTGCCAAATAATCATTTGTTTTTGTCCAAATTGACTGTAATTTCATAATAATCGCACGGATACGCCGTAAGCCCCGTCACGCCCCCGCCGGATACCATCGACATTTTGAGGTGTGATGCGAAGAAAAACATGTGGTCATCCAGCAGCGTCTGCGTCATCTCGATGGCCAGTTCGGTTCGTTTTTCAGTATCAAACTCGCCGCTTAACTGCTGTTCCAGCATCTCGAGTGTCTCACTGTAATAACCGCCGCGGTTCTTGGAGGAATCCTGCAGGCAGTGCGTTGTAAAGAAATACTCGGGATCGCCCGTCGGTGCGCTGACAAATGCGCTGACATAAACATCCCAGTTTCCTTTTTTCAGCAGTTCCAGATGATTTGCCGTGCACTGGATCTGTACTTCAATTCCGATTTTCTTCAGCGATGCCTGTGCACTCTCCGCGAGAAGCGGCAGTTCCTGGCGGCTCGGATACGTGAGCCAGCAGATGGTCAGGCGTTTTCCGTCTTTTTCCACGTAGCCGTCGCCGTCCTCATCGGTCCAGCCTGCTTCAGCCAGCAGTTCTCTGGAATACTCAAGATCATAGGACTCCTCCTGCACTTTGCTGTCGCCGAATGCAAAGTAAGAGGGGAACGGGCCTTCCGCCACGCTTCCGTTTCCTTCCATCAGCGTATTCACAAAGCCCTCCCGGTCGATCGCTCCGATGACTGCCTCGCGCACGCGGTCGTCCTGCAGCACCTCGGATGATCCGTTAAACTGTCCGAAGAAGGTACGCGACGTATCCGCCGAAGAAATCGTGTATGGTTCATCGCGGAACAGGATCAGATTGGAATACGGCAGGCCGTACGCCGCGTCGAGCTCGCCTGACTGTAACGCCATCGTCATCGTATCGCCGTCGCGGATTGTTTTGACTTCGATCCGGTCGAGCTTTGGCGTTCCGTTCCAGTAATTGTCATTTTTCATGAGTGTCAGTCCCTGATCCGTCTCCACCTGTACTGCGCGGTACGGGCCGGTTCCGGCGACATTGCCGTCATCCGTCACACCTGCCCGCATATCAATGATGCATCCATATGGGTCAGACAGATAATTCAGAAGCGCCGGGACAGGCTGTTCGGTGTGAATCGTTACGATCAGGCCGTCTGCCTCGATGCTCTCAATTTTCAGATTCCCGCGTGCACGGTCATGTACTGCGATCAGATCCTCGAGACATTCTTTGACCGCCTCCGCGTCGAGAGTGCGCCCGCTCGTAAAGGAGATGCCTTCATGCAGTGTAATCCGCCATGTCGTATCGTCCACAAGCTCATAGCTTTCTGCCAGCCATGGCTCGATCTCCATAGAATCGGAATAATGAAACAGCGTCTCACCGATCCCATAGCGGATACACGCCCAGCCGGAATAGCCGTTGTGCGGGTTGACATCGGACTCGTCGTTTTCGGCGTTGAATGTCGTGTCACCGTATACGAAAACTTTTTCATCTGTACCATCTGCCGCTGTGCTCTGACAACCGGAAAACAGTACCACCGCCAGAATGCCGCACAAAACATATGCAATTTTTTTCCTTCTGCAGTTCTTTCTCTGCATTCTGTACTTCTCCTGTTTTCGCAAATGGCACCACCATTTCTGCTGTCTGATTTTCTGTTTCAACAGTTTTCTCACAGACTATACTCCATCAACAGTTTCGTGTATTCCTCTTTCGGGTACTCCAATACCTCCCGCTTCTCCCCCTGCTCCACGATTTTTCCCTGCCGCATGACAATCACACGGCTGCAGAGTTCCCGCACCAGCGCAAGGTCGTGGCCGATCCACAGCATCGCAAGTCCTTCTTCCCGCTGCAGTTTTTTCAGCAGTTGAACGATCTGCGCCTGTACCGCCGCATCGAGCGCACTCGTTGCCTCGTCGCAGATCAGAAGAGACGGCTGCACAGCAAGAGCCCGCGCAATTGCGGCTCTCTGGCACTCTCCGCCGCTCGTCTCGCGGGGATAGCGCATCGCCGTTTCCGAACTAAGTTCCACTTTTTTCAGCAGCTCCGGCAGATGAAGACACGCCTCTTTCCGGCTCATTCCCTGATTCCGAAAAGCTTCCAGAATCCCGGTTTCGAGCGTCTGCATTGGATCGAAGGAATCCTGCGGGGTCTGGAAGACCATCTGTATTTTCCGGTAAACTTCGCGCTGCCGCCTGCCTTTTCTTCCGAGGATTTCCTCGCCTTCCAACAGAACGCTGCCTGCATCCGCCTGGACCAATCCGGTGATCAGACGGGCCGTCGTGCTTTTTCCGCATCCGCTCTCCCCGATCAGGCCAAGACATTCCCCCGCATCCAGTGTGAAGCTGATGCCGTCCACGGCGGCAAATTCCGTTTCCCGGCCGGTTCTAGCAAAGTTTTTGCTTAAGTTGTTTACTTCCAGCATGTTATGATTATGCATCGTTCTTCCCTCTTCCCGGCACAGCCGCAAGGAGATTTTTTGTATATTCGTCCTTTGGGTGATCGAAAACCGTCCTTGTCTCCCCCTGCTCCACGATGTTTCCATCCTTCAAAACAGCAACCCGGTCTGCCATCTGCTCGAGAACCGCAAGATTGTGCGTCACCAGCACCATCCCCGTCTGCTCTTTCTGCTGCAACGCCTGAAGCTCCCGCAGCACCTGCGCCTGCGAAACCACATCGAGTGCACTCGTCGGCTCGTCCGCCAGAAGAAGCGACGGATGCAGCAGCATTGCGAGCGCAATCCCGACGCGCTGGTTCATGCCGCCGGAGAGCGACGATGGATAGCTGTTCCAGATCGTCCCGCCATCCGAAAGCCCCATATCCGCAAATCGCTGGAGCGTCATATCTTTGATTTCTCTGCGGCTTTTTCTGCCAGACATTCCCCCAGAAATCGGGGTGATGAATCCGCAGCGTTTCTCATGGGCGCGCACGCTTTCACAGATCTGTGCTCCGATTTTCCGGGTCGGACAGAGTGATGCCCCTGTATTCTGGAAAATCATACCAATTTCTGAACCGCACAGACTCCGCAGCTTCTTTTCGGACATGCCCGTCAGCTCCTCTCCGCGAAATGTGATCTGCCCGCCGGTGATGGAACCATTCTTTCCCATCAGCCGCAGGATCGCTCGCAGCAAGGTACTTTTTCCACTGCCCGACTCCCCGGCGATGCCGACGGTTTCTCCTTTTTCGACGGAAAAACAGATGTTATTTAAAATTTGCTCCCCCTCATAACAGACAGAAAGGCCGCTGATTTCCAGCAGTTTTTCGCTCATGTTTTTGCTCCCTTTGTTTCCATTTTCGTTTGCCCCTTATCCCTGATCCACCGTTTTCCGTACCGCCTCACCAAGCAGATTGCAGACAAGAACGGTCAGAAAAATCGCCAGTCCCGGCGCCAGAATGACCCAGGGCGCGGTCTGCAGCATACTTCTTCCGTTGCTCATCATCGCTCCCCACTCCGCCGACGGCGCTTCCGCACCAAGGCCGAGGAAGGACAGACCCGCGATTTCCAGCATCATCGTTCCGATATCAAGCACCGCTGTGACAATCGTCTGCCCCGCAAGATTCGGCAGAATATGGCGTCCGATCATCTTCCATGTTCCGTTTCCTGTAAGGCGCGCCGCCGCGATGAACGGCATGTGTTTCAATGCCAGCACACGGTTCCGTGCAAGCCGTGCATATTTTGGCCAGGAAACAAGGATCAGCGACACAACGGCTCCCGTCATGCCGCTCTGCAGAACGCCGGAAAATGCGATTGCAAATACCATACCCGGAAAGGCCAGAAAAATATCGGAGATCTGCATCAGAACCGTATCCGTTTTACCTTCCAGCCAGCCGCTGAAAATTCCGGCGAGTGTTCCGATCAGAGCGCTTGCCGCGACGACAAGAAGTGCTGAAAAAATGCTGACCCGCGCGCCGGAGAGAATCCTTGAAAACAGATCTCTTCCATAGCGGTCCGTCCCCATCCAGTGCGCCGCGGACGGCGGAAGAAGGGACAGTTCCAGATTCTGCTCATACGGATCGTACGGTGCCAGATGGGCCGCACACGCGGCAAACAGCAGCATTGCACCGGCGAGGATGCAATAAAAAAGGATCTTTCTTTTCTGTTCTTTTTTCATCGCATTCCCTCCAGCTTCGCCCGCGGGTCCAGTGCACCCATCAGCAGATCAGCAATGAGATGCAGCAGCAGATAGATCGCCGCCATCCACACCAGATATGCCTGAATCACGGGAATATCGTGCATGGAAACGGCATCCACGGCCATTTTTCCGACACCATTCCACATGAAAATCGTCTCAACGATGGCGGTTCCTCCAAGCAGCGAACCGGCAGATAAGAATAGCAGCGTGCCCATCCGAAGCAGCACGGATTTTAATACATTTCCAAACAGAATCCGGTTTTCACTTAACCCACGTGCCCGTGCACCCGCCACGTACTCCTGCTCCAGCTCTGCAAGCACGGCAGAACGCACCTGACGGGTGTATTTTGCCGTCATCGAAACCGCAAGCGTCGCCGCCGGAAGCACACAGCTTTTCCATCCCTTTCCCATACTGAGAACCGGAAAAAGATTCCATTTCAGCGAAAAGAAAGACAAGAGAAGAAGTGCAGTGAAAAACCCCGGAAACGAATTACCTGCAAAGCAGAACAGGCTGATACTGCGGTCCGCCCACGTATTCTGATATTTTGCACTTAAGATACCGAGCGGAAACGAAAGACAGACCGTCATGGCAAGCGCCAGCGCCGCAAGTGCAATCGTTGCGGGCAGTTTTTCGCAGAAGCTTGCAAGCACCGGTTTGCCGGAAACGTACGACTCCCCGAAGTCACCGCGCAGGGCGTTTTTCAGCCATTGCAGGTACTGGACAGCTTTCGGCTCATTCAGTCCCAGCTCCTCCCGCATCGCTTCTTTTTCCGCCTCCGACATCACGCCGCCGCTGCTGCTCTCTTTTAAATCCACCGCATCGACCGAGGAAAGTCCCGTCAGCAGAAAAGCGAGAATCGTCACGCCGAGGAATACCGGAATCAGGCGAAGCAGTCGTTTTAACAGATATTTTTTCACAAATACTCCTTTACTGCTTCACGGCACAAATCGAAAACATCGGTGCCGGGTTATAGAACTCGTCTTTTTCCAGATAAATGCGTTTTCCAAGGCTCGTATCAATGCGGATTTCTCCCGCTGTGTTTTCGCACAGCACCGCCACATCGTACGCCGGCCGGTTTTTGCGGCTGATCGGGAGCTGTAATTTGATCCGTTCGCACTCTTCGAGCATCTCGTTTCCAACCTTGAAATGGGCATGCGCCTCCGGAAGTCCCTTCGTATCGGCAACATCTTCTTTTCCGTAATTGGCATCGAAGTTCAGCAGCACACCGCCCGTTTTCAGCACACGCATCCACTCGCCGTAAGCATGCTCCGCATTCGGCAGCGTCCACGTCAGGTTTCGGGAAATGACAACATCGAACGTTTCATCCGCAAACATCGGATTTTCCGCGTCCATGACCCGGAAGCAGCAGTCGGCATTCTCTTCTTCGGCAAGCTGGATTGCATTCTCAATCATCTCCGGTGTCAGGTCGATGCCGAAGACCTCGTGGCCCTCTTTTGCCAGCAGGATCGAGAAAAATCCGGCTCCGCAGCCCACATCAAGGATCTTTAACCGTCTTCCCGCCGGGATCTGTTTTTCAATCTCTTTCATCCAGCGCTTCGCAATCGGGTTTGCAAGTTCGGAGCGTCTCTGCTCTAAAAAGCTCTCGCTCCGTTTCTCCCAGTAATGGACAATCTGCTCTTTGCGGTCGTTGTACTCCGGCTCGCGCACAATTCTTCCGTAAGCAACGACAGGGCCCCCTTCTGTTACCATATCGCCCGGTTTTGCCGCCGGATACCAGAGGCCATCTTCGGAAGCCGCCTGATATTTTTCGCCGCGGCGGACGGTCACATCACCAAGCTGGAAGGACTGCTCTGCGTTTTTTTCCGCGCGCACCAGAAACATCGGTGTCGATGCATAGTTCAGTCTCTCTTCCTCGCTCCAGACGCGCTTCCAGATTTCGGAATCGGTCTGGATGGAACAGACGCCGAGGGATTCGAGCACCTTCGTATCCCACGCCGGCCGTTCCATCGCAGAGAGCGGCACCTGGCGCGCAATGTTTTCCATGCGGTCAATGTCCGTGCACAGATAATGGTCGTCGAGCTGCTGCTCTTCCACTTTCTTCCGGTCTGCCTCGTACGCTTCTTTTTTCTCCTCGTCATAGAGATAACCGTACCAGTTCGCATCAAAATTGAGCAACACGCCGCCCGGTTTCAGGACACGCATCCACTCTTGGTATGCCTGCTCCGGCTTTTCCAGATTCCAGGTCAGATTTCTGGAAATGACAACATCAAAGGTCTCATCCGCAAACTCCAGATTCTGTGCATCCATCCGCTGCAGCGTCACGCGCTCCAGACCGTATTTCGTATATTTTCCCAGATTCTCTTTCGCCTTTTCCAGCATCTCCTCCGTGTAGTCAACAGCCGTCACCGTATAACCTGCCTCCGACAAAATCATCGGGAAGAATCCCGGGCCGGTTCCGATATCGAGAATCTTCATCTCTTCTTTCTTTTTCTCTGGAAATTGCTCCTCTAATACATGCAGCCACGCTTCTCTCTGGCTTCCCGCCAGTTCTTTTTCATTGACCTCAGAATACCCCTCCGCACGGGTTCCCCAGTAGGAGGCAATTTCCTGTAATAATTCCTGTTCCATATCTTCCGCTTCTTTCTTTTTTCTTCCATTTTCCGGTTTTCATCCGCAGACCGGCGCGGCCGTTTTCCAACCGCTCAAATATCCCTTTACTCTACCAAAAATCGGCCTTTTTCACAAGCCCCCACGGGGGATATTCTTAACGCCGGCGCAGGTTCCTGTCCCTTTTCCTTTGGCATTTTGTCCAATCCCGGGTTTCTTTCTTTCCTCTCTATCGGCAAATTTGATATTTTTTCTCGACATTCCTATACTTTCGTGCTATAACAACACAGTGTTTTAACGCGTCAAAGTCAAAAAGTACAAGTGGAAAAAGAAATGAAGATAATTGTATGTATGAAACAGGTGCCGGCCGGCACGAAAGTGGATATCGATCCGGAAACCGGCGCCATGAAGCGGATGTCCGGCGATACACGGACGAATCCATATGATCTTTTTGCACTCGAAACCGCAATTTCTCTCCGTGAAAAACTTGGCGGAACCGTGACCGTGCTGACCATGGGGCCTCCGCAGGCGGAAACCATGATGCGCGATGCCTACGCATGCGGTGCCGATGATGCCGTCATTCACTCGGTTCTCCTTTATATTGCCAGAATACCATCAGCTTTCTTGTCGCCGTATCCTCGCTGTATGTATATTTTACGGACCCGAGTCCGTAATAGCTGCAAAGATAGCCGGAAGCCTTATCGAGAAGCTCCGGTCGGGCTTCCATGACCTGCGCCATCAGATCATCGGTGGCAAATTTAAATTCGGAATACTCTTTTGTCTCTTCAATATCCGTCTCCATTTCCCACAGAATCTGCGTCGCATCAAATGCATCCATGTACCGGCCGATCTGGCGGTAATACTCGAGGTCATCTGCATTGCACGCTGGGAGCGGCAGATTCGTATCCGCCTGATGCGTGTCCGAAAATTCCGCATCAGAAACGCAGAGAAAATCGTAGTAGATCAGGTCGTCCGGCAGATTGTACTCGCCGCTCTCGCCCTCTGCGAATACCGGGTCGCCCCAGGTTACATCGACGTTGTAATAATTGTCTCCGCACTTTACGATATTCCAGCCGTGCGCCTCGCCGGTGTCTGTCGTTCCCGTCACATAAATGACCGGGATGTCCAGGCGGTTCATCAGATACTGGAACGTTCTGGCATAGCCTGCGCAGACCGTCTGTCCGTTCACAAGTCCGCTGTAGAGTGTCTGATTCTCCGGCGCATCTTTCACATAATCAATCTGCCGGATACATTTTTCAAAGACAGCCTTGATCTTCCCATAGTCATCCATCGAACGGTCGATATCACTTAAGAAATCATTTCCCGCCCCTTTGATCTGGGTCTGGCGGCCTGTGATCTCCTCCGCAGAAATCGTGTATTCCGGAACTACCTCACAGTAGTTTTTCGGCTCACCGTATCCCGTGACATGTGATGCTCCGTTGATCCAGCAGTACTCCGGGTAATCCATATAGACCCATCCGTAAACCTCCGCCGTCACATCGGGATCGCCGCCTTTTGTGATGATGGTTTCCTGGTGTTCCGCGATTCCCTGCACCAGTTCGCGGTAAATCATCTGTCTGTTTTCATCGAGCTGGCTGTAATAATACCGCTTCGCCAGCTCCTCCTCATCTGTATTTTCCGCCTGAAACTGTGTTGCGCCATTCTCTGACAGACCATTGTTTTCGTCTGCCGTCTGTGAAGCAGTGCTGCTGTCCGCTCCGCTTCCGTTCTGCGTGGGATCGCTCTCATCAAATTCTCCGAATACCAGATAAGCCGCCAGCAGGGCAAGCATAAGCGGAAGCAGCGCCCGCAGCGGTCTCTTCCGTCTTCGTCTGTGTCTTCTCTTTGCCATTCTTCTTTTCTCCCAGATACGTTAAAACGCCGTCACACAGTGCATCCGCCACCTTTTTCTGGTACTTCTTTGTGTTCAGGAGCGCTTCCTCCTCCGGATTTGAGAGGAATCCGCACTCGCAGATCACCAGCACCGCGTCTGTCTTCTTCAGCATGTAATACGTTTTGTTTCCCTTGGCTTTCCTGTGATTCGCCGGATCGAGCCCCGCGACCAGTGCAGCCTGCATGCAGAGCGCCAGTTTTTCGCCTTCTTTTGAATCCGTATAATAAAACACCTGCGCCCCTTTGACCGCCGCATCCGGGTAGCTGTTCTGGTGAATGCTGATCACACAGTCCGGCTTTTTTTCATGAATCAGCTGCACGCGCCGCTGCAGATCCTGCACTTTCGCATTCACGGCTCCCGGATCGGAGAGATCATCCTCCCCTTCCCGCGTCATCACCACAAGGATTCCCTGCTTTTCCAGCTTCTTTTTCAGCAGACGGGCAATCGCAAGGTTGATGTCCTTTTCTTTGACACCGTTTGCCCCGATTTTGCCGGGATCGTCGCCGCCGTGGCCGCTGTCCAGCACCACTACTTTTGTGGCTGCCTTCTGTGCTGCCACCAGCCGTGCGCCCTCGCGGGACAGAACATACGCCGCCGAAAGCAGAATCACCGCCATCAGCCATTCCAGTTTTTTCCCTTTTTCCAAATGAAAAGCCCCCTGCTGCAAATTTCCTTTCTTGGTCATTTTATGCAGCAGCGGGGCAGGTTACAACTCTTATTGCTTCCGGTTACTCTTCCTCATCTTCTTCATCATGCGCGCGATTCGGGATTTCATCCTCTTCTTCGTCGTTGTCATCATCGAGATAATCCGGCTCATTTTCGAAATCGATGACTGCGGAATTTTCGACGATTTCGTCTTCTTCCTCTGCTTCTTCTGCGGTATCTTCACGGTCTGGCTCTGCGGCTGTTTCTTTTGCCTCTCCGGGAAAGATACTTTTTACCGGATCTTTCATGAAGGTTTCCACTTCCGATGCAGAACGTTTCATCTCCTCACGCATTTTTTCGATGCCGGCAAAGGTCTCCTCAAAAATTCTGCGATTCTTCTCGAGTACACTCGTCATGGTTTCCATCTCGGCGTAAATCTTCTGGTATCTGGTGTTGGCTTTCTGCAGCTCCGCGTCCATATGGCTCTGGATTTCTTCTGCTTCGGCCTGCAGTTTTTCTTCATAAACAGCAGCCAGTTCCTCGCCCTTCTGACGTGCGCTCTCTACCATGTATTCGCACTGTTCCTTCGTCTCGCGGCGCTGCTTTGCACAGGATTCCTTTGTCTCTTCCCGCTGTTTCCGGCAGGACTCGTTTGTCTCCTCTCTCTTTTTGCAGCACGCCTCATCCGTTTCCTCCGTTTTCTCGCGGCAGGACTCGTCCGTTTCTTCGGTTTTCCGGCGGCAGGCTTCCTCGGTCTCTTCTTTTAGCTTTCTGCAGCTCTCCTCTGTTTCCTGTGTCAGTTTTTTCGCTTTCACCTGTGCCTCAAACACAAGGCCGCTGATGCTGTCATAATTGTCGATATAGCTCTGGTATTTCTCATGAATATTTTTTTCGAGCTCCTCGATTTTATCCTCACGCTCGCGGATCTTGCGGTTCAGCTTCTCGATTTCCTGCTCTTTTTCCTCGATCTTCGCTTCCAGTTTCTTCTGAGCGGCATACGCCTGATCTTTCAGGTTCTGCACTTTCGTCATAACATCGTCCTTATCGAAACCGCCCATCAGCGTTGTTTTAAATAATTCTTCGTGATTGTTTTCTGACATGTATACTCCTCCTTCGTGCCCGGGCTTTTATCATTCCCCTTATCCTTCCCGGACTCCTCGTCAACTGTTTGTTTCAATATATTTTGAAATCAGACTCCAGACGTCTGCGCACTCGAATCCGAGCTTCCACTCTGCCACTCCGGCGAGATCGGCACTTTGGATCACTTTCAGTTTTTCCTCCATGGACTGCTCATCCTCCATCCAGATCGTGTATCTGGCATCGGAAGTTTCTACCGTTGCCACATTCTGGCCAAGGGATGCATCCCAGGTTTCTGTCATCTGATTCTCTTTGGCATAGTTTTTGGCGCCATCCATGCCCAGCACCTCGCTGGTAATGGCGCTCTGTCCGAACTTTTCCGTCCAGACACGGGTATAAAACGGGATTCCGCAGATCACCTGATCGGCAGGCATCACCCGCGTCATCTCCTCCACGGCCTGCTGTACGAACGGGAGGGATGAAACAGAGCCTGCCTCCTCGCTTCCCGCGAAATGCTCGTCATAGGCCATGACAATCATATAGTCCACAAATCTTGCCTGCTCGCCGCGCTGATAATACATCGTGTAAGCCTGCGGTACCGGCGTATCGACCGACACCACAAGATTCTGTGCATGCGCCGCGCTCGTCAGTTCCCGCAGAAACTGCAGGTAATGCGGGATTCCGGCCTCTTTCAGATTCTCGAAATCCACGTTGATGCCGTCCATGCCGCACGATGCTGCCTCGGCGAGCAGCTGCTCAATGATTCTACTGCGCACGGATGCGTAGGCAAGATCGGTTGTTTCGTCAAATGCTTCATTAAAGTTATCAATCAATCCCCAGACTTCCCGTCCCGCTTCATGCGCCAGTTTCACGTAATCGGCGCTCGCAAGGCTGGAAATCGTACCGGTTTCGTCTGTCACGGAAAACCAGGTCGGTGAAATCACGTTCACGCCGGTCATTTCTGCTGTCATCTCTGCCATCGCGTCGTTCGACTCGGTCGATGTGCTCTGATGCCAGACCAGATTGATTTTGTGATCCCGTGTAATTCTTTCATAGGAATCTTTCTTTGCCGTCCGCGCTTCGATGGCCTCCGGCTCGGAGATATCCTCTGTCTGGATGTAGCCGGTATAGCCGTCCGCCGTCATGACTTTGCACCAGTTGTCCAGATTTTCCAGATACAGCAGGGTGTCTCCTTTCTGTACATCCGCAAGAATCAGACTCTTGATGCCGCCTTTCTGGCGCACCTGCGCGGTGTCTGACTGTACCGTCGCCTGCTCCACGCCGTCCCATTCATTCCGGATTACAACACGGTTGGGATCGCTGTAATATGCATAGTCGAGATCTGTGTATTCTTTTACGACATCCAGCGAAATGTAAACCGTTCCGTCGCTCTCCTGCTGTACGGCAGGCTGTCCGCCCGGTGTTTTGGCAACGGCCGCATCGCCCGGAAGCAGTGTCTGCACGCCGCCGCTCGTTGTAAGCAGGATTCCTTTTGTTTCTTCATCCCAGTAGAAGCAGCTGTTCAGCTGGGATTCTACATATGTGTACGCCGCATACGGCTCTCCTCCGATAAGGACGGCCTGCTCTTCCAGAAGTTCTCCGTTCTGGATCAGCGCAACGCTGTTTTCGTCTGTCAGGTTAAAATATTCGTTCCCGGCCATGTATTCGGTTCCGGGTTTATATCGGTTTATCAAAAATGAAACAACGCCTGCTGCACCGACTAGCACGATCAGAATCAGTACGACCAGTACCGGCGCTGCTTTTTTCTTCTGTTGCTCCTTCATGTGTTCTTTTCCCCTTTTCTTCGCTCTGAAGATCTCCCCACTTGCGCCCATTATAACAAAAAAAATACCCAATAGCAACCGTTATGCGCAAGGGAACCGCATGCGAGTCAGAAAGTATCGTTACAGTTCACTGGTTCCCAGCGAACTGTAACATTCGCAGCCCTCATTTAAAGTTTTGCTTCGCAAAAGGAGGGCTGCTCACACCTGAATCATGTTCTTACGCAGCGAAACAGCAGGTGTTTCACTGCTGATTGAACAGTAACGAAAGTATCGTTGCTTTTTGCTATTGGGTATTTTTCAGAAAATCTGTTTAAAAAGTTTTGTCGATTGTTTGTTTCATGGCTTATTTGCAGTTGTGACGTACAAAAAAGAAAGCCCCATCGATCCGTATGAAATACTTTTGTTTTTAGTTTCAATGATCATGTTTCGCGGGGACGCCTTCTTATCCGATCCGTTTTTTCTGTGCCTGCTTCCGGCCGGAGTATGCACCCTCCGGACAGAAGCAAAGGTTTCCCCAACTCCTATTATACTTCAAACCGGGGGAATTACAAATAAAGTTTATCCCTTCATTTCTGAAAAAATTATGCGAAATGTAAAAAAAATCTTAAGTTCTTTACTTCTTTCCGTGATGTGTTATACTATATCGTAAGCAGCCCTATTTATATAAGTAAAGAGTAATTAAGGACGTGAGAGTTATGAAAATAGAAAAAATCAATGATAACAAGATCCGCTGCACACTGACCAGCGCCGATCTTGCCGAAAGAAATTTAAAGCTCAGCGAACTGGCTTACGGCACGGAAAAGGCCCGCAGCCTGTTTCAGGATATGATGCTTGAAGCCAACCAGCAGTTCGGCTTCAATGTGGATAATGCCCCGCTCATGGTCGAGGCCGTTCCGGTGGCTCCGGACAGCATTGTCCTCATTATCACCAGAGTCGAGGATCCACAGGAGCTCGACACCCGCTTCGCCAAATTTGCTCCATCCGGCGACGATACGGACGGACCGGAACCGGTACAGTATTCCGGCGCGGACGACATCATCGACCTGTTCCACAAGCTCTGCGATGTGAAGAACAAGGCACAGGAAATCGCAAAGAAAGCGGCACAGAAGGAAAACGAAAAAGAGCCTGCAGCATCCGAGGAAAAGAATGTGGATCTGGTACGCACCTTCCACTTCTCAACCCTCGACGATGTCATCAGCTCCGCAAAAGCGCTGAACCAGTATTTTACCGGCAGCAATTCCCTCTATAAGAACACGGCAGATGCCAACTATCAGCTCGTTCTGCACCAGTCCGGCTGCAAACCGGAGGAATTCAACAAGGTCTGCAACATTCTTTCCGAGTACGGCAGACAGGAATCCTTCTCCCTGGCCGCTGAAGCATTTCTGCTGGAACATGGAAATGCAATGGTAAAAGAGAATGCTCTGCAGGAGCTGGCTTCTCTGTAAGTTTTGAAACGTATGCATAAAAAAAGGAAGTCCGCGAAAGACTTCCTTTTTTGTACGTTCCGTACAAATTACTCTTCTGTGATAGCCTCGGTTGGACATACGCTTGCGCATGTTCCGCACTCAACGCATACATCCGGGTTGATTTCGTAATGGGAATCTCCCTCAGCGATAGCCTCTACTGGACATTCTCCAGCGCAGGTTCCGCAGCTTACACATTCGTCTGTGATTACATATGCCATGATCTTATCCTCCTTGTAGATTTTTTGGCCCTTTCGGTACTATCCACATTGTAAACGATTGCCCCCTGAAATACAAGTACAAAATTATAAACATTCTATAATCTTATGAATTTGTTCTTGCATTCCCCCCGGGGGTACGCTATAATCAAAATAGCCGTCAAAATCGGAACGACGGGTATATACACATTTAAAGGAGGAACTTTAAGATGGCAAAGATCTCGAAAGACATGACAATCGGCGAGTTAATCGCAATGGATACAAATATCATCGGAATCCTGATGGGAGCCGGCATGCACTGCATCGGCTGCCCTTCTGCGCAGGGTGAGTCCCTGGAAGAAGCAGCTATGGTTCACGGCCTGGACGCTCAGATTCTGGAAGACCAGATCAACGATTATCTGGCTGCAAAATAAGTCGGATTTCCGCGTGGATCCAAAAAGAACGCCTCTCGCAGGCGTTCTTTTTTTCTGTCCAATTTACCCATTGTTCCGATGGCCCCGTTTTGCTTTCGTCCGTTTTCCTTTCTGCTCCAGCGTTGCCGCTGCTTCTCTCCGGCTCTGCTGGTGGCGGCGGATCGCCTCGTCCACGCGGCGGCTCCGTTCCTCCTGACGCCTCTTCTGTATCATCTGGTCGAGCAGACGGCCGAGCACGCGGTAAAATTCCGTCTGACGCTCCTCCTCTTCCTGCCGCATCACAGTGTCCGCCAGCTGTTCTGCTTCCCGCTCGGGCAGAAGATCGACAACCACCTCCAGCACTTCGTCCGCTTTTCCCGGTATTGCCGGATCCGGCTTCTCCTTTGCCGTCTCTGCCGCTTCCGCCGGAAACGCTTTGATCTCCGCCGTTGCCTGCACCAGCTTCGGCATCAGCTCGCGGATCGCTTTCAGATGAAGCCCCTTTTTCTTCAATTCCCGGATTCCCAGAAAAATCTGAATGTCCTGCGCAGTATAGCAGCGGTGTCCCAGCGAATTGCGGTGGATTTCCATGCCGAGCTCGTCCTCCCAGTACCGGAGCACATGCGCTTTCTCCCCGGTCAGCTTCTCCGCCTCCGTGACCAGATACGTTCTATTTTCCATACGGCAGCCACTCCCTTCTTCCCTTTATTATAGGATCTGTTATCCCCTGCCGCAAGAAAATCTCATCGTAATATTCCGACAATTTCATACAATTATACACAAAGAACGTGCCGCAGGACTATCCCACGACACGTTCTGACACCATACTATTCAGAGCCCCATCTCGATTCCGCTACGCTACATCTCGATGTGGCTTCTCGCCATATGAAATTGAGGGGAAAAGTGCTCATTCATGCAAGCATGAGTCGCACTTTTCCCCTCAATTTCGCATGGCTCTGAATAGTTACAAATATTTTCTTTTATCTCTCTGCATTCGCAAATTTCGTATAATCCGGCAGCCAGACCAGATTGACGGTTCCGATCGGGCCGTTTCGCTGTTTGGCGATGATGATTTCCGCGATTCCCTTATTCTCGGAATCCTTATTATAGTAATCATCTCGATAGATAAACATAACAACGTCGGCATCCTGCTCGATCGCTCCCGACTCACGCAGGTCGGAAAGCATCGGACGGTGGTCGGTACGCTGCTCAACAGCCCGGGAAAGCTGGGACAGTGCAACAACCGGCACATTCAGCTCTCTCGCGAGTGCTTTTAAGGAACGGCTGATATCCGAAATCTCCTGCTGACGCGATTCCGAGGAGCTCTTTCCGCTTCCCGACATCAGCTGCAGGTAGTCAATGATGATGATATCAAGACCGTGCTCCAGCTTGTATTTGCGGCATTTCGACCGCATCTCTCCGATCGAGATACCAGGTGTATCGTCGATCATCAGTCGGGATTCACCGATCATGCCGGCGCTCTCGATCAGCTTGCTCCATTCGTCGTCTTTCAGGTTTCCGGTTCTCAGATGCTGGGAATCTACTTTCGACTCCATCGAGAGCAGACGGTTCATCAGCTGCTCCCGCGACATCTCGAGACTGAAAATCGCAACGGCTTTGTCTTTCTTAAACGCCATATACTGCGCAATATTGAGGACAAACGCCGTTTTACCCATAGACGGACGTGCCGCAATCAGGATAAAGTCAGAGTTCTGCAGACCCGATGTCTTGTAGTCCAGATCCGTGAATCCGGTCGGAATACCCGTGACATTTCCCTTCGTCTTCGATGCACGCTCGATGTTCTCCAGCGTATTGATGACAACCTGGCGGATCGGCATGAAGTCTCCGGAATTCCGCTGGCCCAATAACTGGAACATCTTCTTTTCCGTCTCCTCCATGATGACTTCCACCGGCTCTTTGTTCAGATAGCAGTCATTCTCTATCTCTTCTGTCAGCTTAATGAGACGGCGCAGCACCGCTTTCTCGCTGACGATGTTCGCATAATGGCGCACATTCGCCGAAGTCGGCACCGCATTTAAAAGATCGCGGACAAACTCCATCGAACTGATCTCCGGCGGAACATCCTTTTCACGCAGGCGGTTCTGCAGGGTGACCAGATCGACCGGTTTTCCCTCATTGAACAGCTCCACCATGGCATCAAAAATGACGCCGTACTGGTGCTGGTAAAAATCGTCGCTCGTCAGGATTTCCGATGCCGCCATGATGGCTTCGCGCCCCATCAGCATGGAACCGATGACCGACTGCTCCGCCTCGATGCTGTGCGGAAGGATTCGTTTAATCAGTGCTTCTTCCATAGAATTATGCTTCTTTTACGATAACTTTCAGCTTTGCAGTTACTTTGGTATGCAGGCGGATCGGCACTTCTGTCGTTCCAAGAACCTTGATCGGGTTCGGAAGCTGCATTTTCTTTTTGTCAATGTCGTATCCGAGCTGCTCTTTTGCTGCCTCAGCGATCTCTTTTGCCGATACACTTCCGAATACTTTTCCGCCCTCGCCGACTTTGATTGCTACGGTAACCTGTTTGTCCTCAATCTCTTTTGCGAAAGCCTGTGCCTCGGCAAGCTGCTCTGCTGCCACTTTGTCCTCGTGTGCTTTCTGCAGTTTCAGTTCATTCAGGTTCTTTGCGGTTGCCTCGATGCCAAGCTTTTTCGGCAGAAGCATGTTTCTTGCATATCCATCACTTACGTTTACAGTCTGTCCTTTTTTACCAAGTGCTTTTACGTCTTCCAGTAAGATAACTTTCATATCAGATTTCTCCTCCATCCTGCATTTCTGTTAAGGTTGATTTTAGGAGGCTGCGCGCCCCCTCCAGATCGACGGTCTCAAGCTGGCATCCTGCCATATTCAGATGACCGCCGCCGCCCATCCGCTCCATGATGATCTGTACATTGACCTCATCGATCGCGCGGGCGCTGATATAGATCACGCCTTTATACTCGGTCAGTACAAAGGACGCCTTGACACCGACAATGTTCAGCAGCTCGTTCGCCGCTTGTGCTCCGACCACCGTCGGGCTGTCCACATAGTCGCTCGGGCATTCGGAAATCGCGAACTGGCCGCGGAACAGCTCCGCATTGCGGATCGTCTCTCCTCTTGCCTTGTAATCGTTCATATCCTCACGGAACAGCTTGCGCACACGCGTCACATCCGCACCGCAGCGGCGCAGGAACGCTGCCGCCTCGAACGTGCGGACACCTGTTTTCTGCATAAAGTTGTCGGTATCGATCATGATGCCGGCATAGATGCTGTCCGCCTCCACGTTCCGGATGCGGATTCCCTCGGTAAAATACTGGAGAATCTCGGCAACCATCTCGCTCGCGGATGATGCATACGGCTCAATATAGGAAAGCACCGAGTTGCGGATCGTATCGCTTCCCTGCCGGTGATGATCCAGCACGACGATCATTTTCGCCATGTACAGCAGATCCTCACACTGTGTGATGCTCGGCTTGTTCGTATCGACCACAACGAGCAGCGTGTTGTCGTCCATGATCTCTTTCGCCTCATGGTTGTTGACAAACATGTCCGCCTCATAATCCTGGTTGTCGCTGAACGTATTCATCAGCGGAATGATCGAGCTGGTCGGGTTGTCGATGACGATGTACGCTTTTTTATTCAGCGTTTTCGCCGCACGGTAGATACCGATGGCCGCACCGAACGAATCGGCATCCGGCAGGCGGTGTCCCATGACAACGACCTTCTCTTTCGTGTTCATAAACTCTTTCAGCGCGTGCGCCTTGACGCGGGCTTTGACTCTCGTATTCTTTTCCACAGCCTGCGTTTTTCCGCCGAAATACTGAATCTTCGAACCGTCCTTTAAAACGACCTGATCGCCGCCCCGGCCAAGAGCCAGGTCGATCGCGATTTTCGCATACTCGGAGTTTTTCGCAAACGATCCAGCATCTGCTCCGATACCCATACTGATTGTGACCGCCATCTCGTTTCCGATGTTGATGGTCTTGACGTCCTCGAGGATATCGAACTTTTTCTCTTTCAGTTCATTTAACGAACTCCGGCGCATGACCACGATGTATTTGTCGTTCTCATACCGCTTCACCAGTCCATCGAGATCGTTGAAATATTTGTTGATCTTTCGCTCGACCAGTGCGGTCAGAAGGGAACGGCGGACCTCCTCGACGCTCTCCAGCGCCTCGTCGTAGTTGTCCAGATACAGAAGACCGGTGACCATCGTTTCGTCCTCGAATTTCCGCATATACTCGCGGAGCTCCGTCTCATCGAACAGATACAGTGCCTGAATAAAATAGCCTTTGATATCTGTGTTGATCATCTCCGAATTCTGGATCAGCTCGTCGATGCAGACGCTTTTTACATGGGCACGGAAATTCTTTTCGCCGTAAGCCACGTTGATGTCGGTCTCCTCCTCATTTTTCGGCAGCCGCTCGACCGTCAGCTCCGGAAAAATGGTGGCGATACATTTATGATACTGTGTATCCTTCCCTGTGATTTTTGTAAACTCTTTGTTGACCCAGAGAAGTTTTCCCTGCGAATCCATAACGGCATAGGGCAGCGCCAGTTCCTGGATCAGATGCTTCTGAACCTGGCCGTATTCGGTCGCAAAGGTAATCAGCTCGTTGATCACCTGCGGACGCTGTCTGTAATAGGGAACTGCGGCTGCGATCACATAGACTGCAAAAAACAGCGTGAACCACATTCCTGCCATCACATCCACAAAATACATGCCGATATTCATCACAAGCATCAGGATGGACAAAATCAGCGGCCATCGAAGATAGCTCCGCAATTGGCCGCTCAACTTCATTTTGCTTTTCATTTCCTAACACCTTTCCAACGTTGCGTGTTGTATTTCGCTCCTGTCCTTCCGATTATACCACTTTGACCTGTACTTTGGCAACAAGATACTTCTGGATACAAAAAAGGTACCCGCCCTTTTCGGGCAGATACCTCCATTTATTTACCGATTCAAAATGAACGTTCGGACAGTGCTTAGCGCAAGTCAGAATCAATCATCTACGTACGGCATAATAGCCATATGTCTTGCTCTCTTAACGGCTACTGTTACTGCTCTCTGATGTTTTGCGCAGGTTCCAGTTACACGTCTCGGCAGGATTTTACCACGCTCGGATACATATTTTTTCAGTTTAGCTGCATCCTTGTAGCTGATCTCTTCTCCACCACAGAAAACACAAACTTTTCTTCTTCTGCGGGCCGGTCTTCTGGAAGCTGGTCTTTCACTATTATTATAAGCCATGATCAATCTCTCCTTTTCTATCAATTAAATGGCAATTCTTCGTCAATGCCATCGGGAATATTCATAAAACCATCGGCGCTGCCCAGGTCAGATGTATTCGCGGACGGAGCCGGATTGTTATGCTGCGGTGCGGAGTATCCTCCGTTGCTTCCGCCTGCATTTTTGCTCTCTGCAAACTCCTGCTCTTCTACAACTACGTCTGTCGTGTAGACCTTCTGGCCTTCACGGTTGGTGTAGCTTCCGGTCTGAATGCGGCCGGTGATGGCGATCTTCGTTCCCTGACGCAGGTATTTCTCTGCAAATTCTGCCTGGCGGCCGAAAGCAACGCATCCGATAAAGTCTGCGGTTGCGGAATCGCCGTCTCTGCGGAATCTGCGGTCAACAGCCAGTGTATAACGGGCTACCGCTGTGGAGTTCTCTCCAGCAGAGTATCTGACATCGGGATCTCTGGTCAATCTTCCCATCAATATAACTTTATTCATTCGCTTACCTCTTAAGCTTCCTTTTTAACGACTAAGTATCTCAGTACGTTATCCATAATACGCATATGGCTCTCGATCTCTGCCGGAGCTGTTGCGTCTGCTTCAAACTGAATAAAGTAGTAATATGCTTCACGCATATGCTGAATTTCGTATGCAAGGCGTTTTTTGCCCCACTCTTCTACTTCGCCAACTGTTCCGCCGTAACGGGTTACATAACCTTTGGCTTTCTCAACTACAGCTGCGCGTTCCTCTTCTTCAAGTTTTGCATTCACAACCAGTGCTAATTCGTACTTGTTCATGCTTTACCTCCTTTTGGACTTTTTGGCACCCCATTTTCATTATGGGGAGCAAGGAATTATTTTTATACGTCACAATTTGTTATTCTAACATAAAAAAGGGCTTATAGCAAGCCCTTTTTCGCGTGTTTTCTTGTTTTTTTCACGATATTACGCATCTTTTTTTCGTAATCCGCGGGTGTTTTTCTCGACCAGCTTGCGTGCTACCATGATCTGGTGGCCGCAGCCGGTGCATTTGAGACGGAAATCTGCGCCGACACGCAGAATTTCCCACTCGCTGCTGCCGCACGGATGCGGCTTTTTCAGTTTTACAATATCGCCTACTTCGTAATGTTCTGCCATGTTTCTTCCGCCTTATATTTTCTAATTAAAATCTATCTTACTTTGATGCTGCCGAGCACCTGCCCGATCGGCTGCTGGATCAGAAGATCCGCGTTTTTATCCATCGGCGTTGCGCCCTTGTTGATGAGAACCAGCGCATCGCCCTCAAAATACTGGAGAAGGCCTGCCGCCGGATAAACCGCAAGTGACGTTCCGCCGACAATCAGAAGATCTGCCGCCGCAATCGAGCGGATCGCACCGTCAAGCACTTTCTCATTCAGACTCTCCTCGTAGAGTACGACATCCGGTTTGATCATGCCTCCGCATTTTTCACATCTTGGAACGCCGCTGCTCCTTCTCACCAGCTCTGTATCGCAGAATGCCCCGCATTTCATACAGTAATTGCGGTGTGTGCTTCCATGCAGTTCATACACTACTTTACTTCCCGCCGCCTGATGCAGTCCGTCAATGTTCTGCGTCACAATCGCTTTTAATTTTCCCGCCGCTTCGAGCTCTGCAAGTTTCTTATGCGCCGCGTTCGGTTTCGCGCCGACCGGAAGCATTTTGTCGCGGTAAAAAGCATAAAACTTTTCCGGGTACCGCAGGAAATAGCTGTGGCTTAAAATTGTCTCCGGCGGAACGTCATACTTCTGATGATAAAGGCCATCCACGCTCCGGAAATCCGGAATCCCGCTCTCCGTGGACACGCCCGCGCCGCCGAAGAATACGATATTTTCATGCGTATCAATCAATCTCTGCAGTTCTTCGATTTTTCTTTCCTCTTCCATCTGTCATTCCTCCTTCTGACCAATTATTACCGGTTCCGCCGCACGCCCAGAACGACGAACCGTCCAGTCGTATCGCTCGCCGCACAGGTGGACAGCACAATAATATGGCTGTGTTCATCCATCTCCGGCTGCTCCACCGGGATCTCTGACCGCGCCGCCATGGTATTCAGATACTGTACAAACGCTTCACCCCCGCCGGAATACAGCGTGTAGACATCACTGTCTGCCTCCGTATAAAAGGCAGAAAAAATCTGGTACACATCGTTTGATTCCGGCGTCAGCATCCAGAAATAGACGCTGTCCCTATATTTTTCCTGCTCCTTCATCTGTTTCAATTTTCCGAACATGGAGAGATTCTTCATATTATGACCGTAAACGATTGTGTTTCCATCACTGAAATCACCCTGATTCTGGTAATCGAGGAAAATGGAACCCGCAAAGTTGCTCGTTCCCTCGTACGTCGTATGAAGATACGCATCGTTGTCCGGCCCCTGTACGACCGGGTAACTGATGTCGAGAGCTTCGATATAAAGCCATCCCTTCACATCCGGATTAATCGCTTTTAAGGATTCAAAATCGACGGCAAGCGGCGGTTCTGTCGGATACGACAGTGGTTCCGGCTCCGGTTCGGAAGGCTCCGCCGGTTCGGATTCCGCCTGCGGCTCCTCTGTTTTCGTCAGTGCCGGTGTCTCCGGTGTTTTTGTAATTTCCGTCGTATACTGCTGCAGATCCCGGTATTCATCCGTGCCGGTCTTGTAATCCAGGTAAATGCCGATCAGCTTGTACCCGGAAAAGCAGAAAACAGCAAGTGCCGCTAAAAATACCAGAGTCCAAAGCGGATTGCCGCGTTTTTTCTGTTTCTTTTTCTGTTTTCCCATGCGTCTCCTTTATCACTTTTTTACTGTCTGCGCTGTTTTCTGGAAGCGCTCTGAATTTGTCTCAATTATAAGCGTGCCCCTTTCTTTTGTCAACTTATGCCCCCGGAAAAGGATTGCACCCGCCCCCATCTTATGATAGACTAAAAGTCGACTGACAAGTCACTTGTGAATACAGTAACACACCACATACATGAGGAGGAATTCCATATGCGAACAATCAAAAAAGTCGCCTCGCACATCTTCATTGATGGCTTCGGCGGCATGACGCAGGGTCTTTTTGCAACCCTGATTATTGGTACGATGATTCAGCAGATCGGTCTTCTGATCGGCGGTTCGACCGGAAATGTGATCTATCTGCTTGGAAAAGCTGCCGCAGCCCTGACAAGTGCCGGTATCGGTGTCGGCGTGGCAGTGAAATATGGGGAAAGCCCGCTTGTCACGGTTTCTGCAGCCGTCGCCGCCATGGTCGGCGGTTATGCCGGCAAGATCACCGGCGGCACATTCTTTGTGGACGGAAATGCCGTTCTGGCAGGACCTGGCGAACCGCTCGGCGCTTTCATCGCAGCTTTCGCAGGCATCACCTGCGGCCATCTGGTTTCCGGCAAGACCAAGGTTGATATCATCGTGACACCGGTCATCACCATCGGAGCCGGTTCCGTTGTCGGACTGCTCGTCGGACCGCCGATCTCCCAGATGATGACAGGCCTTGGAAGCATCATCAACTGGGCAACGGAACAGCGGCCGTTCATCATGGGCATCGTTGTTTCGGTCGTCATGGGTATGGTTCTGACACTGCCGATCAGCTCCGCTGCACTCGGCATCATTCTGAATCTTTCCGGTCTTGCCGCCGGTGCCGCAACGATCGGCTGCTGCTGCAACATGGTCGGATTCGCGGTTGCAAGTTATCGGGAAAACAAATTCGGCGGCCTTGTCGCACAGGGTCTTGGAACCTCGATGCTTCAGGTGCCGAACATCATGCGTCATCCACTGATCTGGCTGCCCGTCATCTTCTCGAGTGCGATTTTAGGACCCGTCTCCACAATCCTCGCCAATATGCAGAATAATGCAACGGGAAGCGGCATGGGTTCCGCAGGTCTTGTCGGACAGATCACAACGTATCAGACGATGATCGCTTACGATGATCCGAAGCTCGTCATCATCAAAATCATTCTGCTCCACTTCGTGCTTCCGGCTGTGATCACCTTGTTCTTCTCAGAGGTATTCCGCAAGGCAAACCTGATCAAATCCGGCGATATGGCTTTGAATCTGTAATCTGTATTTTTAAAAGGGAATGGAACTGCGCATCCGGCAGCTCCATTCCCTTTTTTATCCACATTTCTCTTCTGATTTTTTCTGTTTTTACACCGTTTCTTCTGCGTTTTCCGCATTTTCCACTGCCGCGGCCGATTCAGCTTCCGCTGCCGTTTCTTCCCCCGGCCACACGCGGTGTGCCTCTACCATTGGCTCAATGGTCTGTGCCATCAGCAGATGGATCATGTCAAGGCTCCGCTCGCGGAATCGCGACGGCAGAAGCGGTGCGATCGCCACATCCGTCACGAGGGATTCAAGGCCCTCGATAATCAGATCCTTGCCCGGCGTCTCATTCCACTCCAGTCTGATCCGCTCGAAATCACGCTGGAAAATGATTTTGACCCTCCGTCTTGCGGCCTCTTCCAGAAATGCAAACTCAAGCTTCAGCACCAGTTCGCCGTCTTCATTCTCCGCAAACTGTCCCGTCGTTCCGAGCAGATACGATTCCTCGTTTTCCACCCATTCTACAACTTTGGACCCCGTAAGACCGATCTCAATGCGCTGTGTTTTTTCTCCCTCGGTCAGCTCGACAAAGAAACGGCCTTTTTCATAGAAGAAACCGATGCGGCGGATGCCGTCGGAAAAGTTGTTGTGGAAGACCTGCAGCGTCAGCGGAAACATGCCGACATGCGTGTCCTCCATTTTATATTCTTTTCCGTGCAGAAGCTGCGCCATGTCGATCTGACGCGGTGTTCCGCTGTTCCGCGGCCCCGGTGTTCTCCGCTTCCAGCCGCCGCGCAGGATTCTTCCCGGTGTCTCTTTCGCGCCCTCCAGATCACAGCAGGTCTGCACCAGCTTCTGATATGCCATCGGGCTTTCCGCCTCGCCGGATTTCAGCTCTGCACCAAATTCCGCGCCGAAATACTTCCGCACAATGTCGAGCATCTCACACGTCTGGAACAGCTCGTTGCTGCCCGCATTCGTCACAATCACCACGCCGGTATCCGGGTAACCGAGCACGTTCTGCCCCAGCATGCCATTGAACGCAAAGCTGCCCGGCCGCTCCTCCATCCAGACCTGGTAACCATAGCCATATTTTCCCATCTTTTCCGGCGGTGTCGCATGAACGGAGGTGGACGCTGCGACCCATTCCGCCGGGACGATCTGTTTTCCTTCGAATTTTCCGCCGTTCACGTACATCACCCCGAGCTTGGCCGCGTCCTCCGGGCACAGGAAGAGGCCCCAGCCGCCTTTCGTAATCCCTGCCGGGCAGCTCTCCCAGAAGACTTTCCGGATGCCAAGAGGCTCAAACAGACGCGGCCGCAGGTAATCTACCATTTTCATGCCGGTGCGCTCCTGTATGATTGCAGACAGCAGATACGTGTTCATACTGTTGTACTCAAACGCTTCGCCCGGCGTTCCCTTGACCGGCGCATTTAAGAAGCTGTCCACCCAGTCGTTGCCGGAAACAACGCCCATCTCGTTGAACTGTACGCCGCTCTTCATCGTCAGAAGATGCTCCACGGTCAGATTCGGGCGCAGGATCTTCTGCAGCAGACCGTTTCGTTTTTCAAAAATATCATAGACGTTCTCGTCCAGGGAAAGTTTTCCTTCACTGATCAGAAAACCGACCGCCATGCCGGTGATGCTCTTGCACATCGAATACGTCGCATGCCAGATGCCGCTGCGGTATGGGGCGAAATTGCATTCGCAGATGACATGTCCGTTCCGCAGGACCAGCAGATGATGCATGTCCGTATGGCGCGCAGCGGCGAGCTCACGAAGCATCTGCGTCAGCTTTTCCGATGAGATGCCCTCGCTCTCCGGCACCACGCGCGGAAAATACGTTTCCGGAGATGCAAAATCCCCGAACGCTTCCTTCTGCGGCGCAAAGTCCGTCTTTCCCATATGTCCTGTCGTCCCACTCATAAATCCCCAGATCATTTCCATTGCGGTTAACTGTTCTTTCGCTGCCATGTACGATGCCTCCTGTCTCATGCGGTTGGATTTCCCTGTTTTTCCAGTTTTCCTCATTATATCCAGATTCCTTGAAAATCGCAATGCTTCTTCTGATAAAAAAGAACCGACATAGAAATCTGTATTTCGATTTCTGCCGGTTCTTTTCCGTGTGTGATTTTTTTATTTTACTTTAGCTTACTCATTCCAGAGTTTCATACGCTCCTGATAATTCTGTGTGATAACTTTTTCTACATCTTCCAGTCCTGCGTCATTCATTTCGGAAATCATCTTGTCGTACTCTTCCATTGCCGCATCGTGGCTGTCTGCATTCACAATCTTCGGATATTCCTGATCGTAGATATCCTGGATTTTCTGCCATTTCAAGCCATCCGGAGTGCTTCCTGCCGGGGTAAGGCCTGCAAATTCTGCGGTATCCCATCTGTCGTTCTCACCAAAGTGATTCATAGCCACCTGCCGGGTCTCTTTTACTTTATACTGTGATACATCGTATGGAGTTCCGTCTGTACCATTTCCGTTCTTTACAAACCAGGTCCATTTGCGGACGCCGGTATCCAGTATTGTTTTGTCAAAATCCGTCTGGAATCCTTCAATCAGATCATCGTTCGGAACGTGTTTTCCATCTTCCATATTCCAGTTGGTTCCCTCAATACCCCACATCAGAAGATACTGTCCTTCTTCGCTTGCAAGGTAGTTGATCATCTTCATGGCTGCTTCCGGATTTTTACAATTCTTGGTGATCGCGATTGCATCCCAGCCAAGTGTACTTCTTCCGGAGTAAGTAGTTTCATCTGCACTGATTCCGTTTCCAAGGATTTTATAGGAATAGAATTTTGCATCTTCTCCTACAGAAGAAGCAAGTGCTGTATTTGCTGCATCGGTATCCCAGTAGGAAGCAAAGGTACTGAATACGTTGCCTGCAGACAGTTTCTGCGTCCACTGATTTTTCTTGTTGACAACCCACTCTTTGTCCAGAAGGCCTTCGGTATACAGTTCATTGGCAAAGGACATCATCTCTTTGAAGTTTGGTGCTTTGGCAACATGTTCCAGATTGTCCCCATCCTGATAATATGTTTTCAGACCATACATTCCTTTTAATGTTCCATCGTAGTTTTTGGATTCTGCATCAAAGGTAATGGCAATACTCTCTTTTCCGTCAATGGTCGGATGAAGTTCTTTGAATTTCTTACAAATGTCAATATACTCTTCCTGTGTAAATGGCTCATCGCTGTCTGCGCGGTCTTTTCCAACGATTTCGCACAGATAATCATAGCGCATCAGAACACCGGCTACCGGATCCGGATCTTCTCCGTACCAGTTATTCAGATAGTAATTCTTTCCATCGGTATAACGACTCTTGTTTAAGGTTTCCCCGTACATCTCTTTTACATCCGGGCCGTACTCATCGATCAGATCATTCAACGGAAGCAGTGCGCCTGCCTCAATGTAACGGTTTACAATATCATTTCCACGATCCATCAGGACGATATCCGGGTAATTCTGACCGGTCAGCATCAGGTTCAATTTTTCCAGCGGATCTCCGGTTGGATTTTCTACCTGAATTTTGACACCTGTTTTTTCCTCAATTGCTTTTGCAACTGGATCATCAAAGGTATTGCTTCCGGAGTTTTTGTCAAAGATAGAAATCGTAACTCCGTCTGTTGTTACCTCGCCCGATGCAGATGATGCACTGCCGGATGCAGTACTTGATGATGTACTGCCATTTGATCCGCATCCTGCAAGCATTCCCGCTGCCATCAGGACACTCATCGCCATTGCGATACACAACGCCACAGTAAGAAACATTTTCATATCCAACCGCCAGACTCACTTCCCGTACTTTATTTTTCTTATTCTTTAACAGTTCCGCCGCCCTCTGCAGACGCATTTCCGTATTGTATTCCAAAATCGTTTTTCCTGTTGCCTCTTTAAACAGGCTCCTCAGATAATTCGGAGACAAACCGACCTCCGCGGCCAGCTTCTCGATATCTGCGCTTTCCGAGCAATGCTCCTGAAGATATGTTTTTACCTGATAAACGGCATAGTAATTTGGATTTTGATTCTGTTCTTCAAAAAATGCCAACATCCGTTCCAGATACTGCTTCATCTTTTCCCGCATCTGATAACTGTTGTTTGCTTCAAAAATTTCATTTTCTCTCAAAATTTTTTCTGCTTCCATCCAGTTTTCCAGCAGTTCATCGCTCAAAACAAGACGGTTCCATAGATACATATAGAGATTGTAAACTTCTCCCGCAAATGTTTTCGGCGCAAGCCCCTTTAGCTGTTGAAAATAATCTTTCATGGTCTGCAGCGTTTCCTGCTTTTTCCCGTTGCTGACCAGACGACAGATTTCTTCTCTCCGCTCCTTCTGTTCCCGGAAATGATATGCTTTTTCCTCTTCCGTTTCTTTTTCATCTGCACAGAAAAGTTCCGGTGGATCCATATGAAATGCCAGAACACAACAGTTCCGAAGTTTTTCCGCCTTTTCGTACAGGCAGTCAGCTGTCCATGCTCCACTGCACCATCCAACGGCTCTCGGTGCGTCTTCTTTCAAATCATTCCAGATCTGAAATGCCGTATCTTTCACCGACAGATACCCCGCCAGCAGCAGAATGCTGATCCGTTCCGTTTTGCTGATGTAACGGATGCCCTTGTATTTTTCCTGAATTTTGCTACAGATGTTTTCTTCCGTTTTTCCATAAACCGCTATGATTCCAAACCTGCACTCTTCCAGTTCTTCTCCAAATACACCACGGAAATTTTTCCGTAAAAGCTCTGTTTCCTGTTTTTCCCGCAAAGCCATTTCCAGCAACTGCTTCGCCGCCGTTTTCCGCGACCAGTCTGCTATCTCACTTTTCTCCAGTTCACTTCTCACTTTTTTCAGACATGCTTCTACTTCTTCAATCGTAAATGGCTTTAAAAGGTAATCCACGGCATTCACCTGAAAAGCGGAATGGATATAGGAAAAATCATCATATCCTGTCAGAAAAACAATTTTGCATGGATACCCCCGGCGTACGATCGTCTCTGCCAGTTCAATTCCACTCATTCCTGGCATCTGAATATCCGTAATCACAATATCTGCCATATTTTCTTCCAGGCACTCCAGTGCCCTTCTGCCATTGCGCGCGGTAAATACTCTGGAAATCCCGTTCTTTTTCCAGTCAATATAATCCCGCAATGTCTCCAGTTCAATTTCTTCATCTTCTACAAGAAGAACGCGATACATTTTTTCCCTCCTGTTTCCAGTTGCTCCTGCAGTTTTCTTCTTCTGCTGCTTTTCATTTCTGTCTTTTTACTGCAGAAGTTCAATCATATACGCCTCATACGGCTGTAACTTCCACACTTCTTTTGTGAGGCTTTCTGTATCATTATGAATCAGAACCGTTCCTTTTGTCAAATCATATCGGGCTTTCATCTCTGCCGCTGTATCCCGGAAATTGCAGAGCACAATCAGCTTTTTCTCTCCCAGATTTCTCTCATAAGCAAAAATATCCGGATTTTCTTCCTCAATCAGACGGAAATCCCCATAAACAAGAGTGTCATTTTTCCTACGCAGCGCAATTAGTTTTTGATAGAAATAGAAGAGGGAATCCGGATTTTTTCTGCTGTTTTCCACATTGATCTCCTCGTAATTCTGATTTTCCGCCATCCACGGTGTTCCCGCTGTAAATCCGGCGTGTTTTTCCGCATTCCACTGCATTGGCGTCCGCGCATGGTCCCGGCTGTTCCGTGCAAGATAGGTACGAATTTTTTCTTCCTCCCAGCCTTCTTTTTTACGGTCTTCGGCAAAATTTACAGACTCGATATCCTGATAGTCCTCGATCCGAAGCCCTGACACATTTGTCATACCGATTTCTTCCCCCTGGTAAATATAAGGAGTTCCTTTCATCCCATGGAGAAGGACAGCCAACATTTTTGCTGATTTTTCCCGATACGGTTCCCTGTCATTTCCAAAGCGCGATACGACACGCGGAAAATCATGGTTTCCCCAGAACAGGCTGTTCCATCCTTTTTCTTCCAGTCCCGTCTGCCATTTTTCAAAGAGCTGCTTCAGTTGCGGCAGCGTATACGGTTTCGGATCCCAGTTTCCACTTCGGATGCCGTCGATTCCCATCAGTTCAAACTGAAAAATCATACTGAGCTCCTGGCTTTCCGGATCAGAATACTGCTGTGCCATTTCTACCGTAGCACCTCCGGTTTCCCCCACTGTCAGGATCTGTTCTGATTTTCCATACGTATTCTGATTCATTTCCATTAAGTATGTATGAATCTGCTCTGAATGAGTATCATTTCCTCCATGTCCATCTTTTACAATATTGTCAATTGCATCCAGCCGGAAACCACGGATCCCTTTATCCATCCAGAACTGGATCATCCGGTACAGCTCTTTCCGAAGCGACGGATTTTTCCAGTTCAGATCCGGCTGCATTACACTGAAACTGTGATAATAATATTCCTGAACCTCCGGCACCCATTCCCAGGTGCTTCCTCCAAAGAATGCTCCGCCGCCTTCTGGCGGCTGCTCCTTCGTTCCTTCCTTCCAGATGTAAAAATCATGGTATTTACTGTTTCGATCCTTTCTGGCTTCCAGGAACCATGGGTGCAGATGGGAACTATGATTTAAAACAAGATCCATCATGACCACAATTTCCCGCTTTTCACAGGCTGCGATCAGTTCTTCCAGCTCTTCCATTGTGCCCGCTTCTTCCATTACTTTATAATAGTCACTGACATCATATCCATTGTCGTAATTAGGAGAATCGTTAAAAGGCGAAAGCCAGATGGCTCCAACACCAAGCTCCTGCAGATAGTCCAGCTTCTGCAGAATCCCTCCAAAATCGCCGATGCCGTCTCCGTTGCTGTCACAGAAGCTTCTGGTGTAAATCTGATATACGGTTAAGCTATGCCACCACTCTCTTTTCATTTTCTGTCCTCTCTTTCTTTTTTCCTATAAGAGCAGTATAATGATATTATCTTATATTTTCTAACCTGATTTTCGTATTTAATGAAAGGATTTTGACTTTTATGAAAAAAGAACGTTCAAAAGAGCTCTTTTCTCCTGAATCTTGTTCCCCTGTTCTTTCTGGCGGAATCCGGGATTTTACCGTGCATGGAACCGAACCTGTTCCGCTCCATATCTATCATCAGGATTATGCGCATGGCGGGCTCTCTGTTCCTTTTCACTGGCATAAAGAATTAGAATGGATCTGGGTTGAAAAAGGTACTCTCACTCTGACACTGAAAACTGAAACCCGGACAATTTCCGAAGGTACTTTTCTTTTCATCAACAGTCACGAACTGCATCAGCTCTGTAGCATTGGAACTACCCCTTCGGTTCACCATGCCCTTGTATTTCTTCCAGAAATTCTCTCATGTGCCTATCTGGATTCCTGTGAAGCAGACTGGATTCGTCCGCTGCTCTCTCATCAACTGCTTCTTCCGGCTTTTCCATTGGAAGAGCTTTCTGCTGCTGAAGCCTCCTCTCAGACACAGAAAACATTTGTACTGACATTATCTGAGCTTTTCCAGGAAATCCTGTATGCATACGATACCAAACCCATCGGCTGGTTTCTTCTGATCAAAAGTGACATGTATCGGATTCTTGCACTTCTGGCGCAATACCAGCTTTTTCTTCATCCGGAACCCCTCTGCACTCGTAAAAAAGAAAGATCTGATCAATGTAAAAAACTCTTACGTTATATTCAGGATAACTATGATTCCAAAATCCGTCTTTCAGATCTTGCTGCTATACTCAATATGAATCCACAATATTTTTGTCGTTTCTTCAAAACGCACTTTCACACAACGCCTATTTCCTATATCAACCAGTACCGCGTAACCCAAGCCGCAGATCTTCTTACCGGCAGCTCGCTTTCTATCTTGGAAATTGCTCTGCATACCGGATTTGAAAGCCCCAGCTATTTTGCCAGCATTTTCCGCCGGACTTTTGGTATGTCACCGGAAGAATATCGAAAAGCTATGCCCTGACCCGGCAAATTTTTTCCTTCTGAATGCACGACAACACAAATCTCAAAAATTTTTGATTTTTTTTCAAAAAACACTTGCCAAACTCGTTTTCTTATGATAATATACTACTTGTCGCTGAGCAAAAATCACGGCAGACAAATCAAAAACTTCGGCTCCGTGGTCAAGCGGTTAAGACATCGCCCTTTCACGGCGGTAACACGGGTTCGATTCCCGTCGGAGTCATTTAATAATATGGCGCGATAGCCAAGTGGTAAGGCACGGGTCTGCAACACCCTTATCACCGGTTCAAATCCGGTTCGCGCCTCTTAAGGATTTCTGCAAAGCAGAAATCCTTTTTTTAATCGTATAGAAACGAAGTTTCCTATCCAACAAAAAACGCTACGCGAGGATCCTATTGCGGTGAAGTGGAATTATGTTGTTTATATGACTTGCCGCAGGCGGAGAAGCCTGGCTCCGGTGCAGCAGAGAGGTACAAAGGAGTTTATCGAGATGGAAAGAAGCTATCATGGTCAAATGTCAGAATCGTTTGTTGTCGGAATTTTACTTTGTTTGTGCGGCGGATTTCAGGATGCGTACACCTACGTTTGCCGGGATAAGGTATTTGCAAATGCGCAGACCGGCAATATCGTGTTGCTGGGAAATCATCTTGCACAGATGGATTGGAGTGGAGCAGTTCGGTACGCGGTGCCGATTTTAGCCTTTACAGCGGGTATTTTTGTTGCGCAGAAGGTCCATTTCCACTTTGGAAAGAGCGAAAAAATCCATTGGAGACAGCTGGTACTGCTATTGGAAATAGTCGTATTGTTTGCAGCGGGATTTTTCCCGACCGGAATGAGCCTTCCCGCAAATGCACTGATTTCTTTTTCCTGTGCAATGCAGGTGGACAGCTTCCGGAAAATTAGAGGAAACGCAATGGCAACGACGATGTGCATCGGAAACTTAAGAAGTGCGACGGATCTGTGGTGCGCCTATACGGAAACGAAGGATAAAAAAATCCGGCAGAGAAGCCTTCAGTATTATTCCTTTATTCTGGTATTTGCCATTGGGGCGACACTGGGCGGTATTGTAACGGACGCAGTCGGCGTACACGCGGTGTGGATTTGCTGTATTGGGTTGTTGATCAGTTTCCTGATTATGTTTATCCAGGAAGAAGTCAGAGATTTTGAAAAACTGGAAGCCGATCAGAAGCTGCAGCTGGAGCTTGGAACGCTGGCAGATGAGTTGAAGGATATCGGAAGAGAAATCAAAAGATGTCTGGGCAGTGAAAAAAATTGAAAAATAAAATTTTTCAATCGCGAGATTTGTGTCTGCGCGAACTTGACACAAACTCGGCATGTGCAAAAATGAGAGAAAAAAATGATAGATGCAGAAAAATAATAAATGTAAAAAATAAATTGGGCAAGTAGTATCGAAAAAGGAATATAATAGAAAAAGGAGCGGCAGGAAGACGATGCGTTCTCAAAAGTCAGGCTTTTGAGGATATGTCACTGCGCTCCTTTTTTTGAAAAATTATTTAGAAGAAACGTGCCAGTTTCTCGAGCGGTTTGCGCACCGGACGTTCCGGATCAGCATCGCTGTAGCCGACGGAAATGACGCTTACGACCGCTTCATTTTCAGGGATTTCCAGATTTTCTCTGATTTTTGCTGCATCACGGATGCCCATCACGAGGGTGGAAAGACCGAGCTCGGTTGCTTTTAACAGAAGAGCCATGCTGCCGAGTCCGCAGTCATAGAAGCCCCAGCCGTTGCCGAGTTCATTGGTAGGCTCGCCGTTTCGTTCATAGCCGGAACGGTTCAGGACAACAGTTGTGATAATCAGAGCCGGAGCCTGTTCACAGTTTTTACGGTTAAATTCCGGGAGGGTAGCGCGAATCTGCTCCAGCTTCTCGGGAGTGTGAATGACATAATAACGTGCAGTCTGAGAATTTTTCCAGGAGGGAGCAAGAGAAGCAGCCTCAATCAATGCGGTAAGCTTTTCCGGTTCCACGTCTTTGGAAAGATAGGATCTGATACTTTTCCGGTTTTCAAGTGCGCTTTGCAGTTCCATAAGCAATCTCCTTTGAATAAATTTTTGTGGATTCCGACGTTTGCCGCCAAATCCCTTTTCCATTAGTTTAACAGATGGGACAAGGCTCTACAAGTGTTTCTTGACGGAAGAAAAATCTGTAATCTGTACATTTTTGATAGAAGAAAATCTGTAACCCGGATCAAAAATTTCTGCCATAAATTTTTGATAAAAGAAAAACGGGATATAGCGCGAGAATGAAGATGGATGCATATAGTAAAAGAAATGCTACAGTTGACGCATGCCATTTACAAATCTGTAATTTCATTCAAGACAATAGAATGCTCTGAGAACGTGCATTCTATTGTCGGAAAAAGGCTGTGCGCGGGAGGAAGAAGCTATGAACTTTTCGGGTATCCTGACAGCAGGAATCAGTTTTCTGGTCATCGGAATTTTTCATCCGATTGTGATCTGGGCAGAATACTATTTTACGAAACGGTGCTGGCCGGTTTTCCTTGCGGCAGGGGGGATCTGCCTCGGACTTTCTGTATGCTCCGGACGGGAAATGCCGTCGGTATTTCTGGGTGTTTTAGGCTGCACGTTTCTGTGGAGCATTCAGGAGCTGTATGAGCAGGAGGAACGGGTGAAAAAGGGCTGGTTTCCGGAAAATTCGAATCGACAAAAATAGAATAAAACAGAACAAATGTTCTTTTGTTTCTATACTTTTTTTAAAGAATGTGGTATACTGGGATAAACAGCGGACTGTTCCTGCAGTTTGACGAATAACGGGCGCAGAATGCAAGGTAAGTGACAGGAAATGAGCGGAGGAAAGAATGAAACAGGAACAGCAGATTTTCAAACTACACAGTGAATATCAGCCCACCGGAGACCAGCCGCAGGCGATTGCAGAGCTGGTGAAGGGCTTTCAGGAAGGCAATCAGTTTGAAACCCTGCTTGGCGTTACCGGCTCCGGTAAGACGTTTACGATGGCGAATGTGATTGCGGCACTGAATAAACCGACGCTTGTTATCGCGCACAATAAGACGCTGGCGGGACAGCTATACGGGGAATTTAAAGAATTTTTTCCGGAAAACGCGGTAGAATATTTTGTATCGTATTATGATTATTATCAGCCGGAAGCGTATGTCCCGTCCACGGACACTTATATTGCAAAAGATTCCGCGATCAACGATGAAATCGATAAGCTGAGGTTGTCCGCTACGGCGTCCCTTTCGGAACGGCGGGATGTTGTGGTGGTCGCCAGCGTTTCCTGTATTTTCGGTCTGGGTTCCCCGGATGAGTTTTCGGGGATGAGTGTGTCCCTGCGCCCGGGAATGCAGAAGGATCGGGACGATGTGCTGCGGGCGCTGGTGGCGATTCAGTATGACCGCAATGATATGGACTTAAACCGCGGTTGCTTTCGTGTGCGAGGGGATGTGATTGAGATCAATCCGGCGCAGGGAAGCGAATTTCTGATCCGGGTGGAGTTCTTTGGAGATGAAATCGATCGGATTACAGAGGTAGATCCATTGAACGGACAGGTGCAGAATACGCTGGAGCATGTCATTATTTTCCCGGCGTCGCATTATGTTGTGCCGCAGGAGCAGATCAATAAAGCCTGCGATGAGATTGAAAAAGAGCTGGAAGGCAGAATACGCTTTTTCAAAGGAGAGGACAAGCTTCTGGAGGCACAGCGTATTTCCGAACGGACGAATTTCGATATTGAAATGCTCCGGGAAACGGGATTTTGTTCCGGAATCGAAAACTATTCCAGACACCTAAACGGGATGCCGGAGGGTGCACCGCCGTTTACGCTGCTGGATTTCTTTAAGGATGATTATTTGATTATTATCGATGAGTCGCATATGACAATTCCGCAGATTCGCGGTATGTATGCGGGGGACCGTTCCCGGAAGCAGACGCTTGTAGATTATGGCTTCCGTCTGCCGTCTGCGCTGGATAACCGACCGCTGAATTTTGAAGAATTTGAACAGCGGATCGATCAGATGATGTTCGTTTCTGCGACACCGGGACCTTATGAAGAAGAGCATGAGCTGCTTCGGACGGAGCAGATTATCCGTCCCACCGGACTGCTTGATCCGAAAATCGACGTTCGTCCGGTAGAGGGACAGATCGATGATCTGATTGCGGAGGTTCGGAAAGAGAGCGCACATCACAATAAAGTTCTGATTACGACGTTGACGAAGCGCATGGCGGAAGATTTGACGGATTATATGAGGGAAGTGGGAATTCGTGTTCGTTATCTGCACTCCGATGTGGATACGCTGGAGCGTTCCGAGATTATCCGGGATATGCGTCTGGATGTATTCGATGTGCTGGTGGGCATTAACCTGCTGAGAGAGGGTTTGGATATTCCGGAGATTACGCTGGTAGCAATTCTCGATGCGGATAAGGAAGGATTTCTGCGTTCGGAGACGTCACTGATTCAGACGGTCGGACGTGCTGCGCGTAACGCGGAGGGACACGTTATCATGTATGCGGATACGATCACCGATTCCATGAGGAGGGCGATCGACGAGACGGAGCGCCGACGTGCGCTGCAGCAGGCTTATAACGAAGCACACGGAATTACACCGCAGACAATTAAGAAAGCCGTCCGCGATCTGATCAGCATCACGAAGGAGATCAAGCCTGCAGAGACTGCTTTCGAAAAAGATCCGGAATCCATGAGCCGTCCAGAGCTGGAAAAGCTGATTGCGGACGTGCAGAAGAAGATGAAGAAGGCGGCAGCAGAGCTGAATTTCGAAGCGGCGGCAGAGCTGCGCGACCAGATGGTAGATCTGAAAAAGCTGCTGGCGGATATGGACTGAGCGCCTGAATAAGAATGCGTTTGAATGTTATTTCTATAGAGTGAGGAAGAAATGGAAGAAGCAAAGAAAATACTTTCAAAGAAGAACTGTATCAGAATCCGGGGTGCGAACGAGCACAATCTGAAAAATGTGGATGTGGATATTCCGAGGGATGCGCTGGTTGTCTTTACCGGACTGTCCGGCTCCGGTAAATCGTCGCTGGCGTTTGATACGATCTATGCGGAAGGACAGCGGCGGTATATGGAATCGCTATCGTCCTATGCGCGTCAGTTTTTGGGACAGATGGAGAAGCCGAATGTGGAAAAGATCGAAGGACTTTCTCCGGCGATTTCGATCGATCAGAAATCGACGAACCGTAACCCTCGTTCTACTGTCGGAACAGTAACAGAGATTTATGACTATTTCCGTCTGCTGTATGCGAGAATCGGTATTCCGCATTGCCCGAACTGCGGCAAGGAGATCAAGAAACAGAGCGTCGATCAGATGGTGGATCAGATCATGGCACTGCCGGAAGGAACGCGGCTGCAGCTGCTTGCACCCGTTGTGCGCGGACGAAAGGGACGACATGAGAAGGTGCTGGAACGCGCGGCGAGAAGCGGCTATGTGAGAGTCCGTATTGATGGCAATCTGTATGAGCTGGCGGAGAATATTCAGTTAGATAAAAATATCAAGCATAATATCGAAATCGTTGTTGACCGTCTGATTGTGAAGCCGGGAATCGAACGCAGACTGACGGATTCGATCGAAAATGTCCTGAACCTGTCGGAGGGACTTCTGTTTGTAGACCGTGTGGGAAGCGATGAGGAAATGCTGACATTTTCCCAGAGCTTTTCGTGCCCGGACTGCGGCGTCAGCATTGATGAAATCGAGCCCAGAAGCTTTTCATTCAACAACCCGTTCGGGGCATGCCCGGAGTGTTACGGACTTGGATATAAGATGGAGTTTGATTCCGACCTGATGATTCCGGACCGTACGCTGAGCATCAACCAGGGCGCGATTACCGTGCTGGGGTGGCAGAGCTGTCAGCAGCCGGGATCTTTTGCAAATGCGATCCTGCAGGCACTGGCAAAAGAATATCACTTCGATCTGGATACACCGTTTGGGGAATATCCACAGAAAATTCAGGATATTCTGCTGCATGGAACCGGTGGAAAAGAGGTTCTGGTCTACTATGAAGGACAGCGCGGCAAGGGACAGTATCCGATCGCGTTCGAGGGCTTGATTCGGAATGTGGAGCGCAGATACCGGGAGACAGGATCGGACGCCACCAAGCAGGAATACGAGACATTTATGCGGATTACACCGTGTCGACTGTGTAAGGGACAGCGTCTGAAAAAAGAAGCGCTGGCAGTAACCGTGTGCGGGAAAAATATATACGAAATTACGTCAATGTTTATCGGAGAGCTGTCGCAGTTTCTGCAGAATATGAAGCTGACGGAACAGCAGGAGCTGATAGGCAGCCAGATTTTAAAGGAAATCCGGGCAAGAGTTGGCTTCCTGATTGACGTCGGACTGGATTATCTCTCCCTTTCCAGAGCGACGGGAACACTTTCCGGCGGCGAGGCGCAGAGAATTCGTCTTGCAACACAGATTGGCTCCGGACTGGTCGGAGTCTGCTATATTCTGGACGAGCCAAGTATCGGTCTACATCAGCGGGACAACGACAAGCTGCTCGCAACGTTGAAGAATCTCCGGGATCTTGGCAATACGCTGATCGTCGTGGAGCATGATGAGGATACGATGCGTGCAGCAGATTATATTGTGGACGTCGGACCTGGAGCAGGCTCCCATGGCGGTCAGATTGTTGCGAGCGGAACCGTGGAAGAGATCATGAATACGCCGGAGTCTATTACCGGTCAGTATTTGAGCGGTGCGAAGAAGATCCCGGTTCCTGAGACGAGACGAAAGCCCACAGGCTGGCTGACTGTGCGCAGCGCGGAAGAAAATAATTTAAAGAAGATCGATGTGAAATTTCCGTTGGGCGTGTTTACCTGCGTGACGGGCGTTTCCGGCTCCGGCAAATCGTCGCTGGTCAACGAAATTCTCTATAAACACCTGGCAAGAGATTTAAACCGTGCGAGATGTATTCCGGGAAAACATGCGGGCATCGACGGCATCGAGCAGCTGGATAAGGTCATTGCGATCGACCAGTCTCCGATTGGGCGGACACCCCGTTCCAATCCGGCGACCTATACAGGCGTATTTGATATGATCCGCGATTTGTTCGCATCGACTTCGGATGCAAAAGCGAAAGGCTATAAAAAGGGAAGATTCAGCTTCAACGTTAAGGGCGGACGCTGTGAAGCCTGTGGCGGCGACGGCATTATCAAGATTGAAATGCACTTTTTGCCGGATGTCTATGTGCCGTGTGAGGTTTGCGGAGGCAAGCGCTATAACCGAGAGACACTGGACGTTAAATACAAGGGCAAGAGCATTTACGATGTGTTGGATATGACAGTGGAGGAGGCGCTGACCTTTTTTGAAAATGTGCCGTCCATCCAGAGAAAGATTCAGACACTATATGATGTAGGGCTTTCTTATGTCAAGCTGGGACAGCCTTCTACGGAGCTGTCCGGCGGCGAAGCGCAGCGGATCAAGCTGGCAGCGGAGCTGTCCAGACGGAGCACCGGAAGGACGATCTATATTCTGGACGAACCCACGACCGGACTGCATTTTGCAGACGTGCAGAAGCTGATCGAGATTCTGCATCGGCTTGCAGAGGGTGGAAATACCGTTGTGGTAATCGAGCACAATCTGGATGTCATCAAGACGGCGGACTATCTGATCGATATCGGACCAGAAGGCGGCATGCGCGGCGGAACGGTCATCGCAAAGGGAACGCCGGAGGAGGTTGCGAAGAATCCTGCATCGTATACAGGATATTATGTAAAGAAGATGCTGAAAAGTTAAATTTTTCTGAATCCCCTTTTCAATACCGGGGTTTTACGCTATAATGGACGCGGACTATTCCAAAAAGGGTGAAGTTTGCCCTGATTAACATAGAGCAGAACAGGGAATGATTGGAACGTACAGTACGTTCGCAGCAGAACGGAAGGAGATTATAGCATGCAGTATACAGATATCGGGATTGATTTGGGAACAGCTAGCATTCTGGTTTATATCAGAGGGAAGGGCGTCGTATTAAAGGAGCCTTCCGTTGTAGCATTTGACCGTGATACCAACAAGATCAAGGCAATTGGAGAGGACGCGCGCCTGATGCTGGGACGTACGCCCGGCAATATCGTAGCAGTCCGTCCGCTTCGTCAGGGCGTTATTTCTGACTATACCGTAACAGAGAAGATGATGAAATACTTCATCCAGAAAGCACTCGGCAGAAAGACTTTCCGCCGCCCCAGAATCGCAGTCTGCGTACCCAGCGGCGTAACTGAGGTAGAGAAGAAAGCTGTTGAGGATGCAACCTATCAGGCAGGCGCAAGAGAGGTCTCTATTATTGAAGAACCGATTGCGGCTGCAATCGGAGCTGGTATCGATATTTCCAGACCTTGCGGCAACATGATCGTGGATATCGGCGGCGGTACGTCCGATATTGCGGTAATTTCGCTGGGAGGAACCGTGGTGAGCGCATCCATCAAGATCGCAGGCGATGATTTTGACGAAGCGATTGTCCGCTACATGAGAAAGAAGCATAACCTTCTGATCGGTGAACGCACCGCAGAGGATATCAAGATCAAAATCGGTTCCGCTTATAAGAGACCGGAGCCGGACTACATGGAAGTCAGAGGACGTAACCTGGTAACAGGTCTGCCCAAGACCATCAAGGTTTCTTCGGAAGAAACAGAAGAGGCACTCAAAGAGTCTACAATGCAGATTGTAGAAGCAATTCACGGCGTATTGGAGAAGACTCCCCCGGAACTGGCTGCGGATATCGCGGACAGAGGTATCGTCCTGACCGGCGGCGGAAGCCTGCTGCGCGGTCTGGAAGAGCTGATTGCGGAGCACACCGGCATCAATACGATGACGGCAGAAGATCCGATGACCGCAGTAGCCATCGGAACCGGCAAATATGTAGAATTTCTGGGCGGATACAGAGAGTAATTCCATCGGAACCAGAACGTAGATGCAAAGCGCATCGAAAACAGGAACATTGTCAGAATCATAACAAGGTCGCCTATTTCATGGGCGACCTTTTGTGTTCAAAATGCCTGTTGGTGTGGTTGGCGGCGCGGTGCAGCCTATATTATAACAACAGCGGAGAAAACAGTGGCACAGCTGAAAGGATTTGTAACACACATTATTTATCGTAACAACGGGAACGGCTATACCGTTTTTGAATTGAATACAGGCGACGAGATCACCTGCGTTGGCACATTTCAGTCTCTGGAAGAGGGAGAAATTCTGGAGCTGGAGGGAGATTTTACCGAGCACGCGGTGTATGGGAGTCAGTTTAAAGTTTCTTCGTTCAAATTCTCGTCGCCAGAGGATGCGGCGGGGATGGAGAGATATCTCGGCTCCGGGGCGATCAAAGGAGTCGGCGCTTCGCTGGCGGCGCGGATTGTGAAACGATTCGGGGCGGATACGTTTCGGATTATCGAAGAAGAGCCGGAGCGCCTGGCGGAGATCAAGGGGATCAGCGAGCGCAAGGCGATGGATATTGCATCCCAGATGGAAGAAAAGCACGAAATGCGGGAAGCAATGGTCTATCTGCAGAAATACGGGATTTCCAACACGCTGGCGGTGCGGATTTATGAAACCTACGGCAGCAGGCTCTACCGGGTTTTGGAAGAAAACCCGTACCAGCTTGCGGATGATATTGACGGAATCGGCTTCCGCAAGGCGGATGAACTCGCCGCAAGAATCGGCATCCACACGGATTCGGATTTTCGGATTCGGAGCGGAATTTTGTATACATTATTGCAGGCGTCCGGAGAAGGGCACATGTATCTGCCGGGCAGCGTTTTGATCCGGCGCGCGGCAGCGCTTCTCGACCTTCCGCAGGAGGCAATTGCAGATCAGCTGCCGAACCTTTCGATGGATAAAAAAATGGTCATCAAGAAAAACGGCGAGGATACGATCTGTTATGCGTTTTCGTATTATTACGCAGAGCTTGCCTGCGCGCGGATGCTGGTGGAATTGAATCAGACGATGCTGCCGGAGGGCGAGCTGCTCCCGGCGCAGGAGGAGGCAATTTTAAAACGGGTGGATCAGATTCAACAGCAGGAGGGACTGATGCTGGACGAGCTGCAGCGGAAGGCGGTTCTGGAGAGCGTCCGCAACAGCATTCTGATTCTGACCGGTGGACCGGGCACAGGTAAGACGACGACGATCAACACGATTATCCGGTATTTTGAAGGAGAAGGGCTGGATCTTTACCTCGCGGCGCCGACCGGAAGAGCGGCGAAGCGGATGACGGAGGCGACTGGATACGAAGCACGGACGATCCACCGGATGCTCGAACTGTCCGGGGCGATGCCGGAAAGCGGCAAAAAGGCGAGCTTTGAACGGAATGAGGACAATCCGCTGGAGGCAGACGTGATTATCGTTGATGAGATGTCGATGGTTGATATCCACCTGTTTCAGTCGCTGTTAAAGGCGGTCAGCCCGGGGACGAGGTTGATTTTGGTCGGGGACGTGAACCAGCTGCCGAGCGTGGGCCCCGGACAGGTGCTGGCAGATCTGATTGCCAGCGAGGTGTTCCCTGTCGTCTGCCTGCAGAAAATTTTCCGGCAGGCGCAGGAGAGCGATATTGTTGTCAATGCGCATCGGATTAACAAAGGAGAACAGATTGCGCTGACAAATAAAAGCAGGGATTTCTTTTTTCTGGAGAGGAACAGTGTCCCTGTTATCTACAAGCATATGGTGCAGCTGATTGGAGAGATGCTGCCGAAATATGTAAAGGCTTCACCCTTCGATATCCAGGTGCTGACACCGATGCGGAAAGGCAGCCTTGGTGTAGAGACGTTAAACGGCGTACTGCAGAGCTGTTTAAATCCTCCGTCGGAGGGCAAAAAGGAGGTTCAGCTGGGCGATACCCTGTTCCGCGAGGGGGACAAGGTGATGCAGATCAAAAACAACTACCAGCTGGAATGGGAGGTCGTCAGCCGTTACGGCATCCCGATCGACAAGGGAGTTGGAATTTTTAACGGTGATATGGGGATAATCCGGGAAATTGACGAATATGCACAGACGGTGCTGGTGGAATACGACGAGCAACGCCGCGTGACCTATACCTATCCGCAGATGGAAGAGGTGGAGCTGGCTTACGCGATTACAATTCACAAGTCGCAGGGAAGCGAATATCCTGCTGTGATTATGCCGCTTTTGGGAGGCCCGAGACTCCTGTTTAACAGAAACCTTCTGTATACAGGTGTCACCCGTGCAAGGGGCTGCGTGACGATTCTGGGAAGCCGCAAGGTGGTGCAGGAGATGATTGCAAACGAAAGCGAAAACCGCAGGTACACCAGTCTGGACGTTCGAATCAGAGAGCTGAAAGGGGAAGTTTGATCGATTTCAAAACGCTATTATTTCCACAAAGATGTCCTGTATGCGACAGACCGGTGAAACCGGCGGGAGCGCTGGTGTGCAGAAGCTGTGCACCGAAACTTGTTTATGTCAGACAGCCGCTTTGCATGAAGTGCGGAAAGGAGCTTTCTGATGAAAATCAGGAATACTGCAGGGACTGTCTGCATAAAAAACATCTGTATGACAGAGGGATCAGCCTGTACCGGTATGCGAGCGTTAAAAAGGCGGTTTACCGGTTCAAATATGCGGGCAGGCAGGAATACGCCGCTTTTTTCGGAAAAGAGATGGCATGGCATTTGGGGCGGCAGATCCTTTCCTGGAAGGTAGACGCATTGGTCCCTGTTCCGCTGCATCCGGCGCGGAAGCGCAAAAGAGGCTACAATCAGGCGGAGCTTCTGGCATTGGAAATTGGAAAACAGTTAGGGCTCCGGGTGGAGAACAACTGGCTGATTCGGACAAAAAATACAGTTCCGCAGAAGCTTTTAAATGGGCAGGAACGCCAAAATAATTTGAAAAAGGCTTTTAAAGCAGGGCAAAATGATGTAAAATTAAATGCAATTGTAATTATTGATGATATCTATACGACAGGAAGTACGATAGATGCGATGGCGGCGGTCTGCAGGCAGCAGGGCGTTTCCAGAATTTATTTTGCGGCGTTGTCTATCGGAAACGGACAGGAGGTCAGATGATCAATCAGGAAAAGGTTCTCAGAATGACCAAGATGGCATCGTATGAAGAGCACGGTGGACGGAAGGATCGCGCAGTGGTGGGATATTTTCGCAGCGACTATATCGGAAAACAGACCATTATTTCACTGATAGTGATAACGGCAGCGTTCCTTGCCGGGCTGGGGGCATATCTTGTATTTCATTTTTCAGAGGTAATGGGAAATATTTATTCCATGGATCTGGTGGGAACGGCGAAGAAGATTTTGACGTTATATCTGATGGCGGCAGTTTTATATGTGGCAGTTACCTATGTGATATACACGATCCGTTATGCAAAAGCGAAGAAGAGGCTGCAGTTATTTTTGGAGTATCTGGACTGCCTGGATCAGGATGGAGAAGAGGAAACCGCAGAGAGGAAATAAAAGATGACACAGCTGCTTGTAATCAGAGAATACATAAAAAATTTTTACACAAAATATGAAGAATTTATCGTTCCCCTGTTGAAATTTGTGTTGGGACTTATTTTGTTTCTGACGATCAACGGCAGAATGGGCTATATGGAAAAAATCGACCACGTTGCGATCGTGCTGGTGGCGGCGCTTCTGTGCTCGTTCCTTCCGCTGGGCGTGATGGTATTTTTGAGCGCAATGTTTCTGCTGCTGCATACCTATGCGCTGTCTGCGGAATGCGTTGTGGTTCTGCTGCTTGCCTATATTATCGTGTTGGTGATTTATCTGCGGTTTGCACCGAAAGCGCATTTGCTGCTGCTTTTGACACCGCTTCTGTTTGTGTGGAAGATCCCTTATGCTGCTCCGCTGGCAGCGGGACTGTTCGGGACACCGGGAGCTGCGGCTGCGGTTGCAGGCGGCGTAGTGGTATATTATGTGCTGGCATATATTACCGGCAATGCGCAGGCGTTTGGCGGCGGGGAAAGCGATACCATGCTGCAGCGCTTCAGCGATATGGGAACCGGCGTGATCGAAAATAAAGAAATGCTGATTGTAGTGACGGCGTTTGCCATCACAGCGATTTTGGTTTATGCGATCCGCCGCATGAGCATTAACTATTCCAGAGCGATCGCTGTTTTGGTCGGAACGCTGGCAGATATCGTAATTTTGCTGATCGGGGATCTGATGTATGACGCGAATTTTTCCCTGGCGGGCGTGATTCTTGGCAGTATTGTATGTGCGCTGATCGCACTGGTGATGCAGTTTTTCCAGTTCAATCTGGATTATGCGCGCACCGAAAAAGTGCAGTTTGAAGATGATGAGTATTATTACTATGTAAAAGCGGTTCCCAAAATGGCAGTGGCAGTGCCGGAGAAGCGGGTAAAACGGATCACGACGCAGCGCGCAAACCAGAATGTCCGCCACAGCCATGGGAAGGGCAAAACCAGAAAATAGTGAGATGGAACAATGGAACAGATCAAAGAGTTTGCGGACAGATATCTGACACAGATACAATTTATAGGACCAATGGATATTGTGGAGATTATCCTCATTTCTCTGATGGTCTATTATCTACTGATCTTTATTCGGAATACCAGGGCATGGCAGCTGTTAAAGGGCGTGTTCGTCATTCTGGTATTTCTTGTGATTGCCGAAATCCTGCAGATGGATACGATCCTCTGGATTGCGAGGACGGCGTTTCAGTTTGCAACAATTGCGCTGATCGTCGTGCTGCAGCCGGAGTTGCGCAAGGCGCTGGAACAGCTCGGACAGAAAAATCTGATTCGTTCCGTCATTCCCTTTGAATCCTCCAAGCCGGAGGAGGGACTCTTTTCCGACCGGACGATCCGTGAGATCGTAAAGGGCTGTGTGGAAATGTCCCGGGCAAAGACGGGCGCGCTGATCGTTGTCAGACAGCTGGACTCCCTGGCAGAATATGAACGTACTGGCATTGCAGTGGATGGTATTGTGACCAGCCAGCTGCTGATCAATATTTTCGAAAAAAATACGCCGTTACATGACGGCGCAGTGATCGTACAGGGGAACCGCGTGACCTATGCGACCTGCTATTTGCCGTTGTCGGACAATATGCGTTTGAGCAAGGATCTCGGAACGAGACACCGTGCAGGAGTCGGTATTTCCGAGGTAACGGATTCCATGACAGTGATCGTGTCAGAGGAAAATGGCAAGATCAGCGTCGCTTATGAAGGAACGTTAAGCAGAGGACTGACGGCGGAGGAACTGGAAGAAAAGCTGAGATCTATTCAGAAAAAACCGACCGATGAGAAAGCGCACAAACGCTGGAAGGGGTGGTTCCACAATGAAAAGTAAGCTCATGCACAATCTGGGTCTGAAGATTATGGCGGTGTTGATTTCCGTTGTGCTGTGGATGCTGGCGGTTGACATCAATGATCCGGTGATAAATAAATATATCAATAATGTACAGGTACAGCTGACCAATACGGGGGCGCTGACTGGACAAGGAAAAACCTACCGTATAGTGGACAATTCCGATACGATCCGTGTTTCCGTGCGCGCGCCGAAGTCTGCAATCAGCGCAATCGATGCGCAGAGCGTGACGGCAAAGGCAGACCTGTCTGAAATTACAGATGACGGGCGCGTACCGATCGAGCTGTCGTTAAGCAGCGGCCTGGATGTGGAAAAGATCACTTCAGACAGACAGTATGTACAGTTACAGGTAGAAAATAAAAAGACAAGACAGTTAAGCATAGAGGTTGCCAAAAACGGGACACTTCCGGATGGATATGCGACCGGCAGGATCGATATGGAAACCAATACACTCAGCATCAGCGGCCCGGAATCAGCGGTGAATGCGGTAAACCGCGCAGTGGTGGATATTTCTCTGGATAATGTGACAGCGAATGTGGAAATCGATGCGACAATCCGCCTGCTGGATGCAGACGGCAACGAAATCACCAGCAGTGAAATCCGAAAAAATGTGGACAGCGTAAAGGTGACCGTTCCGATTCTGGAGACAAAGGAGGTCACAATCAGTGCTTCTGCTATAGGAGAACCGGCGGATGGTTATGAACAGACTGGAACGGTAACGGTGTCTCCTGCAACGGTGAAAATTGCAGGGCGGGCGGCTGTGCTGGATAAGATCTCGGAGATCACGATCCCGGCAGAGGAACTTGATCTGACGGATGCGACGGCACCGGTGACTAATACGATTGATATCAGGGAATATCTTCCTTCGGACATATCGCTTGCAGATGCTGATTTTGACGGAACAGTAACGGTATCCGCGGATATCGAGCAGATCCGACGCAAGACGATCAGCTTTGATGCGGACAGCGTCCAGCTTTTGAACATTCCGGACGGTTGGCTGGCAGAAGCAGTCAGCGGACAGAATCTGCAGCTGACAGTCAGAGGTCTGCAGGACAATTTGAATAATGTGGATGCAGGGACAATCACGCCTCACGCGGATTTGTCTGCATTGATAGATGAAAACGGCACTGTGACGGCAGGGGAACAGGAAGTGACGGTGAAATTTTTGCTTCCCGCTTCTGTGGAACAGGTCAATGCAGTTACGGTGCAGGTGCATCTGACTCAGCTTGCTGCTTCGAATACAGATGCACAGGGAGATCAGTAAAAGCCGGGCAGGAGGAAATGTAAACAGCGCCCGGAGCAGGAAATGCAGAACTTGTGGGTTGAATCAGGGCTGCAAACGAAATCCCGAAATCCGGAAGGCTTTGCAGCTTTATAACAGGAGGAAGAGATCATGTCGAGAATGTTCGGAACAGATGGTGTAAGAGGTGTTGCAAATGAAGAGCTGACGCCGCTTTTAGCGATGCAGCTGGGGCAGGCAGGCGCATATGTCCTGACCCGTGAAAACAAGCACAAACCTACAATTATGGTTGGCTGTGACACAAGAATGTCTGGCGATATGCTGGCAAACGCACTGATGGCAGGAATCTGCAGCGTAGGCGCAAATGCGGTTTATGTGGGCGTGATTCCGACTCCGGCGATCGCTTATCTGACCAAGAAATATAAGGTAGAAGCCGGTGTTGTGATTTCTGCATCCCACAACCCGATGGAGTTTAATGGCATTAAATTCTTTGACGGCAATGGCTACAAGCTGCCGGATGCTCTGGAGGATGAGATCGAAGCCCTGATCAAGAACAACATGAATCGTGTGGAATTTCCGACAGGCTCCAGCGTTGGACGGATCAAGTACCGCAAGGACGCAAGAGAGGAATATATCAATCATGCAGTTCGGGCAGTTCCGGTGGATCTGACGAACCTGAAGGTGGTTGTGGACTGTGCAGAGGGTGCATCTCATTATACTTCCATAGAAGCTCTGCGTCAGCTTGGCGCACAGGTTGTTCCGATTCACAATATGCCGGATGGCACGAATATCAATGCAAACTGTGGCTCAACCCATATGGAAGAGCTGCAGGCCCGCGTTGTTTACGAAAAGGCAAATATCGGTCTGGCGTTTGACGGCGATGCAGACCGCCTGCTGGCAGTGGATGAGCTGGGCAACGTCGTGGATGGTGATCAGATCATGGCGATTGTAGGTGCACATATGCGCAACATGGGCAAGCTGAAACAGAACACGATCGTGGCGACTGTCATGAGTAACCTTGGTCTGTTTCTGTTTGGTGAGAAAGAAAAGATCCATATCGAAAAAACCAAGGTCGGTGACCGTTATGTGCTGGAGCGTATGCGGGAAATCGGCGCGAGCCTTGGCGGTGAGCAGTCCGGTCATATTATTTTCCTGGATGAAAATACGACCGGTGATGGTCTGCTGTCTGCGCTGCATCTGTTAGAGGTTATGGTAGTGACCGGAAAGCCGCTGTCTGAGCTTTCCAAGATTATGACAGTCCTGCCGCAGGCACTGGTTAATGTTACCGTTCCGAATCACCGCAAAGAGCACTTTATGGAATATCCGGAAATCGCGGCTGCGATCGAAGAGCTGGAAAAAGAGTTCGCAGGAGAGGGCCGCGTACTGATTCGTCCTTCAGGCACAGAGCCGAAGGTGCGTGTCATGATCGAGGGTAAGGACAAAGAACGCATTGATAAGGAAGCGCATAGAATTGCAGATTTGATTCAGCAGCTGATGCTGTAATTCAGGAGAAAAGATGTAACTTGTATTCCTGCTGCAGATGGGGCTCCTGGAACGGGTTGGTGCTTGCCAGATGGGTGTGATAATGGTATGATAATGATGTAAAGATCCGCATTGGGCGGAAAGGGGAGAACAGATATGGTACGCCAGAAGGTAGTAATCAAAAACCCGACAGGACTTCACCTAAGACCGGCTGGAAATCTATGCAAGGAAGCAATCAAATATAAATCGCTGATTACGTTTACGTTTCGGGACAGCACAGCAAACGCGAAGAGCGTTCTAAGTGTTCTGGGCGCATGTGTAAAATGTGGCGATGAAATTGAACTGATATGCGACGGACCGGACGAAGAAGAAGCGCTGACAGCCCTGACCGAGGCAATTGAAGGCGGACTGGGGGAGTAAACTGCAAGTGCAGCAGAAGAACTTTGTTGAGCAGGATTGTTTCCTTGAGTGGAACAGGACTGTTTCGTGAAGAGATCAGAAGAGGAGGTCAGACCTGGAGCAGATTTTCAGGCTGGGTTCCTCTTTTTCATGACAATAGAATGCTCGCAGAGCGTGCATTCTATTGTTTGATACCAGGGTCAAAAGGGTGTTTCGTAGTCTCACAACCCGGTATCTTATAGCAAAGTGACAGCTACATTGCTCATAAATACAGTCAGAATGACAGGACACGAAGGGAGAGAAAAAGCAATGATGAATTATCAGAAATACCGCCGTAATCCGGTAATTGACTATCCGGAGCGCGAGTGGCCAGGCAAAGAGATTGAGAAAGCACCCATATGGTGCAGCGTAGACCTGCGCGACGGCAACCAGGCGCTGGTAGATCCGATGGTAGTAGAAGAAAAGATCGAAATGTTCCAGTATCTGATAAAGCTGGGCTTTAAGGAAATCGAAGTTGGTTTCCCGGCAGCAAGTCAGATTGAATTCGATTTTCTGCGCCACCTGATTGAGCATGATATGATTCCGAATGACGTATATGTTCAGGTGCTGACACAGTGCCGGGAAGAGCTGATTGCGCGTACCTTTGAATCAATTCAGGGCTGTAAGCAGGCGATCGTACATATTTATAATTCTACGTCCACATTGCAGAGAGACGTCGTGTTCCACATGGACCGTCCGCATATCGTGGACATTGCGGTAAAGGGAACCGAGCTGGTAAAAAAATATGCCGCAGACTTCCCGGGCAAGATCGTCCTGGAATATTCCCCGGAAAGCTTTACCGGAACAGAGTTGGACTTTGCGCTTGAAATCTGTACCGCAGTTCAGAAAACCTGGGGCGCAACGAAAGAAAACCCAATCATTATCAATTTGCCGTCTACTGTAGAGATGAATACGCCGAACGTTTATGCGGATCAGATCGAGTGGATGAACCGTCATTTTGAAAACAGAGAGAGCATCATTTTAAGTATCCATCCTCACAACGACAGAGGAACCGGTGTTGCCAGCGCGGAGCTGGCGCTGCTTGCAGGCGCAGAGCGCGTCGAGGGAACTCTGTTTGGAAACGGCGAGCGTACCGGTAACGTGGATGTTTTAAATATCGCCTACAACATGTTCTCCCAGGGCATCAATCCTGAGCTGGAAATCGGACATATCAACGAGATTATCGATATTTACGAAAGATGCTGCAAGATCCCGATCCATCCGAGACATCCTTATGCCGGCAAGCTGGTATTTACCGCATTCTCCGGTTCCCATCAGGATGCGATCAATAAGGGCGTGCAGGCGATGAAGGAGAGAAAGAGCGAAATCTGGCAGGTTCCTTATCTGCCGATCGATCCTGCCGATATCGGAAGGGAGTACGAGCCCATCGTGCGTATCAATTCCCAGTCCGGCAAGGGCGGTGTCGCTTTCGTTATGGATACTTATTTTGGATTCAAGCTGCCCAAGGCGATGCACAAAGAGTTTGCAAATGTTATCCAGAAGATATCCGAGAAGCAGGGCGAAGTTTCCCCGCAGCAGATCATGGACAATTTCAAGCGCGAGTATCTGGATCAAAAGGAACCTCTGCATTTCAAAAAGCTGAGAATCGAGGATCTGAGCGGAGATGTGGAATCCGGCGAATTCGATACAAAGGTTATTGTGGACTACATGTTGGCAGGTAAACCCGGTACGTTCGATGCAGTCGGCAACGGCCCGATCGATGCGGTCAAGAGAGGACTGCAGCTTACCTTCGGCATGAATATCAGAGTGCTTGATTACGAGGAGCATGCGCTGCAGAACGGTTCCAACGCCCAGGCAGCAGCATATATCCATATGATGGATGCGGAGAGCGGACGCGTTACTTATGGTGTCGGCGTAAGCTCCAACATCACAAGAGCATCTGTACGCGCAATGTTCTCGGCGGTCAACCGTCTGGAGCTGGTAAAGGGCGTATAAGAGACGGATACAACAAAAGAAGAGCTGCGATAAAAGCAGAAAACTGAACCGTTTTGTCGTTTTGGCAGAACGGTTCCTTCATAAGGAGAGAATTATGGCATATCAGACGCCCTATTTTGTGATCGACGAAAATCAGCTGACGAAAGATTTTCAGATGCTGAAAAGCTCCTTGGAAACATCCTGGGGCAATTACCGGATCGGATATTCCTTTAAAACGAATTCCCTGCCGTGGCTGGTGACCTTTTTAAAGGCGGGTGGCGTAATGGCGGAGGTTGTATCCGACGATGAATATTCGCTGGCCGGTGCACTTGGTTTTTCAGATTCTGAAATTGTATACAATGGACCGGTCAAAAAACGTCCGTCGTTTGAACGGGTGCTGCTTGCAGGCGGCATCCTGAATATGGACGGCAGACGGGAGCTGGACTGGATGGAAGAGCTGGCAGCAGCGCATCCGACGCAGACATTTCGGGTCGGAATCCGGGTCAATTTTGATCTGGAAAAAATGTGCCCGGGGCAGACGACGATGGGCGAAGCCGGAGGAAGATTTGGATTTAGCTATGAAAACGGGACATTTGCAGCCGTTTTAGAGCGCGTGCAGCGCATTCCGAATGTTGAGGTCACGGGCTTACATCTGCATTCCAGCAGTAAGTCCAGAAGTGTCGCGGTATTCGAAGCAATTGCTTCGATGGCATGTAAATTAAAGCGGGAATTTTCCCTGAACCTGTCTTATGTGGATCTGGGCGGCGGTTATTGCGGCGGTCTGGAAGGGCGTCCGCAGTATCCGGATTATTTTCCGGCTGTGGCGAAGGTTTTACAAGAAGAATTTACGCCAGAAAAAACAATGTTAGTCGTTGAACCGGGCATTTCTCTTTTGTCAAAGGCAAGTACGTTTGTGACAGGCGTTGTGGATGTGCGTGATATCGGAAACGAGCGGTATCTGATCACGGACGGAAGCCGTTTCAATATCGACCCGACGATGATTAAAAGCAGCCACCTGTTCCATCTGGAATTGAATGAGGCAAATCCGGGTGCAGAGCAGCGAAAAACGATGGCGCACCAGTGCGTATCGGGCTATTCCTGCATGGAAGTGGACCGGATTTTTGAATACCGTGACGGAATCGAGTTGATGGAGGGCGACCGGATTGTTTACGAAAATGTTGGCGGCTATACGATGAGCCTGAATCCGTTGTTTATCCAATATTTCCCGGACGTTTATATCCGCCGGGACGGGAAGCTTTATAAGATCAGAAACCGCTGGACGCCGAAGGAATATATGCAGAACAGCATGTTGTATGGAGAAGAACAAAAATGACGACGATCTTGATTTTGAGCTGCGGAACGCGCAATAAGCTGGTACGTTTTTTTAAAGAAGCCTTTCATAGTCTGCCGGGTGGCGGAAGGGTGATCGTGACGGACTGCAGCCCGTGGGCACCTGCGCTGTACGAGGCGGACGCATTTTATCTGGTACCGCCGATGAAGGATCCCGGATACGAAGACAGGATTCTGGAAATCTGCATGCGGGAACAGGTCAATGCCCTGCTTCCACTGTTTGAGGATGAGCTGGATCTGCTGGCGCAGAACCGGAAGAAGTTTGAGGAAAAAGGGATCACAGCGATTGTATCGGACGCAGAAAGCGTTGCAGTCTGCCGGGATAAGTACGGCTTTTTCTCCCTGCTGCAGAAAAACGGACTGCCGGTGCTGTATACGAGCGCATCTCTGGAAGAGTTTGACTCGGATTACGCGGAAGGAAAGATTGCGTTCCCGGTATTTGTAAAGCCTGTTCGGGGCTGCGGAAGCGTCGGCATCAGCCGGGTGGACAACCGCGAGCTTCTTGGTGTGCTGTGCCGTTATAGCAAAGAGCCGCTGTTGATCCAGCAGTATGCGGACGGTGAGGAATTCGGTGCGGATATTTACGTCGATTTGATTTCCAAAAAACCTGTAGCTATATTTACGAAGAAAAAAGTGCGGATGCGGGCGGGCGAAACCGAAAAATCGATTTCTGTCAAAGATCCTGCGCTGTTTGAGCTGATCGAAAAGACGGTTTCCGCGCTTTCGCTGGCAGGTCCCATTGACATGGATATCTTCCGGATCGACGGCAAATATTACATTTCCGAAATCAATCCGCGGTTTGGCGGCGGCTATCCCCACGCATGGCACTGCAACGTGAAATTCCCGGAGCTGATCGCGAAAAATCTGCTTGGCGAGGAAAATGAGCCGCAGATCGGCGCATATGAAGCGGACATGTGCATGATGAAATATTCCGACGAGATCGTGCGGAAGCTGTGAGACACAGTGAAATAAAAATCCATGCTTCTGAGTCAAAATAGCATGGATATAAACAATAGAATGCACGCTCTGCGAGCATTCTATTGTCATGAATAAAAAAGACATGTTAGAATGAGGGGAGAAATGGAGCAGATGACGGAACTTGAAGCTGAGTGTCGGCATAGATACCGGGTTAGGAGCATCCGGGAGGATGATTACGGCTGTGAAGAGCGTCCGGAGGGCGTTTGGCCGACCGTGCTTGTTGAACTGGAGGATGAAAACGGACAGCTCCGTCTGCTCCGGCAAAAGGATCACTATCTGTATGAACAGCAGATCGAGGAGGGCGATCAGGTGATTCTGGAACAGGAGATTCTGAAAAGAATAGAATAATTTGGGAAAGGATAACGAGAGGGAAAGGATAATGAAAACAGAAGGGAAAAGAAACCTGCTGAGACAGCCGGATGAGATCAGGCTGATGACAGGCGGTGCGCAGACGGAGCAGGAGACCGCGCCCGATGCAGCTGCTTTCAGAGCAGGTGACGTTACAGTGGAGCTTGCGGAAGCCGACGGCAGCCTTGCGGTATTCGTGCAGGCACAGAACACACCGGTTCGGGAGCTTGTGCTTACCTGGAAAGCTATGTTTGGTGGGGCGGGCGAGGTGCTCGGGGACACCTGGGAACGCGGTTACGGTGATCTGGAATGGAAAAAGGAAGCAGATCATATCGGAATGCCGTGGTACTTTTTCCGGCATGAAGCGGGAAAATGCCTGGCATTTGGTGTAAAGGTGCGTCCATCTGCCATGTGCTGGTGGGAAAAGGACGGTGCGGATGTGAAGCTGCATCTGGACGTGCGCTGCGGGACGTACGGCGTGGAGCTTGGCGGACGGAAGTTGGAAGTTGCAAAGATCGTTATGACATCTTATGCGCTGGAAGAAGCCGATACGCCGGTAGAAGTATTTGAAGCCTGCAGGGCATTTTGCAGCGAGATGTGCGACGATCCCGACTGTAGAGACACCGTGATTTACGGCGGGAACAACTGGTACTATGCCTATGGAAAAAGCTCTGCAAAGGAAATTCTCGGAGACAGCGCATATCTTGCGGAGATGACGGAGGGCATCGAAAACCGCCCGTTTATGGTGATGGATGACGGCTGGCAGATTGATCACAGCGATTCTTATAACGGAGGTCCCTGGCGGGTTGGCAATGCGGATTACGGGGACATGGGAGAGCTCGCTGCGCAGATGAGGGCAAAAAATGTGCGCCCCGGCATCTGGTTCAGACCGCTGTACGATCATTCTGCGGATATTCCGGCAGAGTGGAGACTGGAGCGCAATGCAGAGGTGTTCGATATTTCTGTGCCGGAGGTTCTGGAACATATCGCACAGGATATCAGACAGCTTGGAGACTGGGGATATGAGCTGATCAAACACGATTTTTCGACCTATGATATCTTTGGCTGCTGGGGATTTGAGATGGGGACCAGGCTGACGAATGGCAGCTGGCGCTTCCATGACCATACGAAAACCACGGCAGAGCTGATCGTTCGTTTTTATGAAGTCATTCATGAAGCAGCAAAACGCGAGGATCGTCAGGACGTCCTGATTCTTGGCTGCAACTGTATCGGACATCTGGGCGCAGGGCTGATGCAGGGAAATCGTACCGGAGACGATACAAGCGGTGTAGAATGGGAAAGAACCCGGAAAATGGGCATCAACACGCTGGCCTTCCGGATGCTGCAGCAGGGGACGTTTTACGGGGCGGATGCAGACTGCGTCGGAATCACAGAGCATATTGACTGGAACAAGAACCGACAGTGGATGGAAGTGCTTGCAGAAAGCGGGACGCCGTTTTTTGTATCGGTAAAACCGGGATTTCTGAACGAGAGTCAGAAGGAAGAGTTAAAAGAAGCATACAGGAAGGCATCACAGCCGCACCCGGTAGCAGTGCCGCTGGACTGGATGGAGACAAAAACGCCTGAAAAATGGCAGACCTACGCCGGCAGAAGAGAATACAATTTTTAAAAAGGAAGAAGCCGCTGCACCAGCAGCATGTATAAAACCGTGCCGCCGACGATGGAGAGCAGCAGGTTGTGCCTCCATTTGTGGACGACAATGACGAACACGGCACTGATGAGCTCCGGCAGACCATGAGAACCGGAAAATACAGAGACATTTTTAAAACAGTAAACGACGAGCATTGCGATGGAAGCGCTGGGGAGCACTGCGCCGAGGTAGGTAACAACGCGCGGTGTTTCTTTTCCGGCGGGAAACAGGAAAAACGGAAGGGCACGGATCAGAAAAGTGCCGAGGGCGATAATGCCGATTGTGATCACAAGCTGCAGGGGAGTCTGTACGGTCATTTGGAAATCTCCTTTCGAAATAACAAAAGTGCGGCTAAAATGCCAGCCATGGAAAAGAGCAGGAAACGGTCAGAACCAACGACGATCAGACTGACCAGCGTGATGCCAAGACCGAGCAGGGCGGGAATCCTGGAGTTTGCTTTTTCCCATTGTTCGACAAAAATTACCAGAAACAGTGCTGTCATGGCAAAGTCAATGCCTGTGGAATCAAAAGCCAGGAAGCTGCCGGCAGCAGCACCGATACAGGATCCGATGATCCAGTAGAGCTGATCGAGCAGCGAGATAAAGAACAGAAACCAGTCCGGATCAATTCCTTGCGGGGCGCTGACTCCGCAGAGAAGAGAATAGGTTTCATCTGTCAGGGAAAAAATCATATAGGGCTTGCGTTTTCCCATGCGTTCAAAAGGTTTTAACATGGAAAGACCGTAGAACAGGTGCCTTGCATTTACCATGAGCGTCAGCAAAAAAGCGGAAACCGGAGAAAATGCAGAGGTCATCAGGCTGATGGCGGCAAACTGCATCGAACCGGCGTAGATAAACGTACTCATGAGGAACGCCCAGAGGACGGAAAAACCGTTTTCGGCGGTCAGGACGCCGAACGCTGCGCCGAGAAAAAGATAGCCGAGCATGACGGGGACTGTGTAGGGAACAGCAGCCCATAGCGCTTTTCGTTTCATAAAAATAGCAACCTCCTAAGTTAGTAGGATAAAATGCGATATCAGTTTAACGCGATACAGTGATCTTGTCAAATGATTCGCAGGAAAGCGATTTTACAAATGGCGCGTGTGAACAGTAAGCCTGTGGGTACGTTCGTTGTAAAATCGCGGAAGCCGGGATGGAATTTCCATAAAAAACGTGCTAAAATTCAAAAAAAGGAACGAGGCGGCATGGAATTATCGCCCGGTAAGGAGGAGAACGATGTCAGAAGAAAAAAGGGGAATTGCGGATGCAGAAAACGGCGGAACGACAGAGACGATGGCGGATTATGCAAGGGAGCTGGAAGCTTCTTTCCGTACAATCCGGGAGGGTGATGTGATTTCCGGAACCGTCATTGACGTGCGGGAAACCGGCGTAACGCTGGATCTGGGTTACTATGCACCTGCGGTTATTAAAACAGAGGACTTGAGCAGGAACCCGTCGTTTTCCGTGCTGGCGGATATCCATGTCGGAGATACGCTGGAAGGGACTGTTGTCAAAAGAGACGATGGAGCCGGCAATATCCAGATGTCCTGCGTAGAAGCAGCAGAGACACTGGGCTGGGACAGACTCAAACAGTATCAGGAAGAAAAGACGATTCTCAAGATAAAGGTAAGCGAAAGCGTCAATCAGGGCGTAACTGCTTATGTGGAAGGAATCCGCGGATTTATCCCGGCGTCCCAGCTGGCACTGGATTATGTGGAGGATACGACGGGGTTTGTCGGGAAAACGCTGGAAGTGCGCGTGATTACGGTGGATTCAGACCGCCAGAAGCTTGTGTTGTCCGCAAAGGACGTCCTGAAAGAAAAGGAAGTAGAGCGCCTGAACCATAAAATTTCCATGATCGTGCCTGGTACAGTTGTAGAGGGACGCGTGGAAAGCCTGATGCCATACGGTGCATTTGTGGATCTTGGCGATGGATTAAGTGGTTTGGTACACATTTCCCAGATCAGCCAGAAGCGCCTGAAAAAGCCTTCAGAGGTACTGACAGTCGGAGATACCGTGCGGGCAGTTGTTTTAAATACGAAGGACAACCGGATCAGCCTGAGCATCAAGGCCGCAGCCGAGAGCGCAGAGCCGGACGAGCTGGAAGAAAAACAGGCGGAAGAGTACAGCTCGAATGAGGCGGTCGGAACCTCGCTGGGCGACCTGCTGAAGGGGTTAAAGCTGTGAGCCAGCCGTTGACAGGCCAGGCCTTTTGTGCTACTGTAAACGTATGAAGCTGCGGTCAGATGCGGCGGCAGCCGGATATTGAAAAAGAGAATGCAAAGACGGAGAGAGTACATCCGGGGAAGCTTTACAGAGAGGACTTTTGAATGCAGCCCGATACAGGCGGCAGGAAGCTGAGAGAAGTCGGGAAGAAGCGGATGGAACATGGCTCCCGAGCGGCGCACCGAACCGGAGAGGTAAGGCTGCGACAGGTCCGCCTGTTATAGCGGAAGGGTCTTGCACCAAATGGCGCAGCACCCGATAAGATATACTTTGTGAGAAGTATATGAACAGAAGTGGTACCGCGAACGATTCGCCTTCTTGTTGTGGCTTTTTAGCTGCAATGAGGAGGCGCTTTTTGTTGCGACATTAAGGAGGAAGTATGAGCAAAGGAAAATTTTACATGACAACTGCCATTGCGTATGCATCGGGCAAACCGCATATCGGCAATACCTATGAAGCAGTTTTGGCAGACAGCATCGCGCGGTTTAAGAGAAAAGACGGATATGATGTCTTTTTCCAGACCGGAACAGACGAGCATGGACAGAAAATTGAATTAAAGGCAGCGGAAGCGGGCGTAACACCTCAGGAATACGTAGATAAGGCTTCCGCAGAAATCAAGAGAATCTGGGATCTGATGGGTACTTCTTATGACAAGTTCATCCGTACGACAGAACCGGATCACGAAAAACAGGTACAGAAAATTTTCAAGCGCCTGTATGATCAGGGCGATATCTACAAGGGCTCTTATGAAGGCATGTATTGTACGCCATGTGAATCCTTCTGGACACAGTCCCAGTTAAAGGACGGAAAATGTCCGGACTGCGGCAGAGAAGTAAAACCTGCAAAGGAAGAAGCATATTTCTTCAGAATGAGTAAATATGCGCAGCGCCTGATCGACCATATCAACAGCCATCCGGAATTTATCCAGCCGGTATCCCGCAAAAACGAGATGATGAACAATTTCCTGCTTCCCGGACTGCAGGATCTGTGCGTTTCCAGAACCTCTTTCAAATGGGGTATCCCGGTTGATTTCGATGAGAAACACGTTGTTTATGTATGGTTGGATGCGTTGACCAACTATATTACCGGTATCGGCTACGATGCGGAAGGCAACAGCAGCGAGCAGTATAAAAAGCTCTGGCCGGCTGATCTGCATCTGATCGGAAAAGATATCATCCGCTTCCATACAATTTACTGGCCGATTTTCCTGATGGCGTTGAATGAGCCCCTGCCCAAGCAGGTATTTGGTCATCCCTGGCTGCTGCAGGGGGATGGCAAGATGAGCAAGTCCAAAGGAAACGTGCTGTATGCGGATGATCTGGTAGATTTCTTCGGCGTGGACGCAGTTCGCTATTTCGTACTGCATGAGATGCCGTTTGAGAACGACGGCGTAATCAGCTGGGAGCTGATGGTGGAACGGTTAAATTCCGATCTCGCCAATACGCTGGGCAACCTGGTAAATCGTACGATTTCCATGAGCAACAAGTATTTCGGCGGCGTTGTAGCGGATAGGGGCGCAGCAGAGGCAGTTGATGAGGATCTGAAAGCAGTTGTAACCGGAACCTACGATAAGGTTGCGGCAAAGATGGAAGGCTGGAGAGTCGCAGACGCGATCACCGATATTTTTACGCTGTTCAAGCGCTGCAACAAATATATCGACGAGACAGAGCCGTGGGTGCTGGCAAAAGACCCTGCAAAAGCAGACCGTCTTGCTACCGTATTGTATAACCTGACAGAGAGCATTGTAATCGGTGCGTCCCTGCTGGAGCCTTATATGCCGGGCACTGCGGAAAAGATCGCAGTCCAGCTCAATACTTCCCTGCGCAGCTTCGAAGAATGCACGACCTTCGGCGGCTATATATCCGGCAGCAAAGTTACAGAAAAACCGGAAATCCTGTTCGCAAGACTGGATGTAAAGGAAGTTCTGGAAAAGGCAGCAGCGATGTTTGAGGCGCGTAAGGCACTGACGGAAGAGGCTGAGGAAGAAAAAGAAGAGGACGTGATGGAGCTGACGAAAAAGCCGGAGATCACCTTTGAAGAGTTCGAAAAGATGCAGTTCGCGGTTGGCGAAATCATCAAATGCGAACCGGTTCCGAAGTCCAAAAAGCTTCTCTGCTCCCAGGTAAAAATCGGAAAAGAAGTAAAACAGATCGTTTCCGGAATCCGCGCACATTACACGGCGGAAGAGATGGTAGGCAAAAAGGTTATGGTTTTAGTGAACTTAAAGCCTGCAAAGCTCGCCGGTGTTCTGTCGGAAGGCATGCTGCTGTGTGCAGAGGATGCCGAAGGCAATCTTGCACTGGTAACACCGGAGAAAAATATGCCTGCCGGAGCAGAGATCTGCTGACGGTTAGAGTTGACCGGAACTTTATATAATGTTAATATAAAAATGTGAGGGCCGCAGAAGAAAATTTGCTGTGAAAAAGCAGCAGGATTTTTCTTGCTGCGGCTCTGTCTGTAAACGGAGGCATGCGGCTGTTTCCGGAAAAAGAGGGGAAAACGAAACGGGGGAACGGGATATGAAAAAAGAAGAAATTTTTTTCCTGTCAAGAGATGGTAAAACAAAGATTCATGCAGTAAAATGGATACCGGAGGGTAAACCGGTCTGTATCCTGCAGATCGTGCACGGTATGGCGGAATATATCGAACGATATGAGCGTCTGGCCTCCGTGCTGACCAGGCAGGGGATTCTGGTGACCGGGGAGGATCATCTGGGACACGGAAAGAGCGTCGGGGAAAACGGGATCTACGGCTATTTCTGCGCGCATGATCCGGCGACGGTGGTAGTTCGGGATGTTCATCGTCTCAAAAAAATGGTGCAGGAGCAGTATCCCGGTGTTCCGTATTTGTTATTGGGACATAGCATGGGGTCTTTCATCCTCCGCAATTACCTGAGCCGTTACGGCAGCGGAATTGACGGAGCGATCGTGATGGGAACCGGTATGCAGCCGAAGGCGGTTTTAAATGCAGCCAAAGCGGTGACGAAGCTTCAGAAGGCTTTTTTAGGGGATACGCATGTGAGCCGTCTATTGGACAAAATGGCATTTGGAAGCTATCAGAAAAAGATTACAGACGGTGTTGGGAGTATGGATTGGCTGTCCCGGGACAAAAAAGAGGTTCAAAAATATCTGGATGATCCACGGTGCGGCTTTGTCTTTACAGTCAACGGGTTTGAGACGCTGTTTGAACTGATCGGCAGGCTTCATGACCCGGAAAGCATCAATAAAATTCCCAAAGAGCTTCCGGTGCTGTTTGTCGCAGGACAGGAGGATCCGGTCGGCAGCTATGGCAAAGCGGTTCTGGAGGTTGCAGAAAGCTTTCAAAACAGCGGGATGACGCAGGTGGAGTGCAAATTATATCCCGGTATGCGCCACGAGCTGGTCAATGAAATTGGCCGGGAAGAGGTGGATGCAGACCTTTTAAAATGGATTTTAAATACAGCCCGGGTGGCTGGACAGAGTTTTTAGGAAATGCAGTTTTAGGTTTCATTTGTCGCTTAAGCGGCAGAATGCGAGGAGAATATGAAGAAAACAGGGATTGCAGCAATGATGTTATCGACGGCGATTGCAGTATCCGGCATCACTGTACCGGTCTGTGCAGCACCGGGACAGACGGCGGAGAGCGCGCAGATGCAGGAACAGCCGCAGACAGAGACAGAGCCTGCCAAATCCATCAGCGATGAGGATTTTGCAAAGCTGCTGGATTTTGTAAAAGAAAAGTGGGACGCAGGCGAGCTGGATAACGCAGAGGATATCAAAGCTGCGATCAGCGAGGGAGAAAAGGAGTTCGGCGTTTCCCTTGACGAGAGCACGAGAACGACGCTTGCTTCTGCGCTGCAGCAGTTAAACGGGATCGGCTTAAACCATGAGACGGTCATTGCGCTTGCACAGAAAATGTATGAAAGCTACGGTGATACGCTGGTAGAAAACCTTTCGGATGCGCTGCAGGAGCAGCTTGCAGGTCCTCTCGGCGAGACGATTCAGGAACAGCTGATCGAACCTGCAAAAGAGACTGTGATGGAGACTGCCAAAGCGATTGCAGCTAACACAGCGCAGCATTTCTGGCAGGACCTGAAGCAGAGCGTGATCGATTTCCTGAACCATGTTTTCCAGAAAGGGAAAAACTAACGCCAGATTTTCCTGATATAGACAGCTAAAAAATGATCTAAAACCGCACGAACGGTTTTTGATAAATTTTGACAACAAGAGAAGAGAGGAATGTATGAATGAAGCTTTTTAACCTGGACAGCCCGGTCATGGTCTTTTTGAGCAAGGTTGCCAACCTGATGATCCTGAACGTGCTGACAATCATCTGCTGTATTCCGATTTTTACGGCAGGAGCGGCGATTACGGCACTGTATTATGTGACGATCAAAATGGCGAGAGGGGATGACCCGTATATCATAAAAGGATATTTTAAGTCCTTTAAAGAGAATTTTAAGCAGGCGACGATCATCTGGCTGATCATGCTCGTTATCCTTGCGATCATCGCAGTGGACTGGAGGGTGACACTGGTGATGATGACAGGAAACAGTGCAAAGATCATGAAAACGGTGCTGTTTATCGTATCCTTCCTCCTGCTGCTGACCGGCCTTTATATTTTCCCGGTTTTGTCCAGATTTGACAACACTGTAAAAAATACCTTCCGGAACGCGTTCCTGATCAGCTTTATGAACCTGCCCAAGAGCGTCCTGATCGTGATCATCCATCTGATTCCGGTTGCTTTATTACTGGTAACGATCCAGGCTCTGCCGTTTCTGTTCCTTCTTGGAGTCCCGGCAGTCGCATATTTCAGCAGTCTGCTGTATGTCGGGATCTTCAAACGCTTTGAGCCTGAAGAACAGGTACAGGATGGCGAGAACCTGGCTCCCCTGTCCTTTATCGTAGAGGAAGAACAGGCAAAACAGGCGGCACTGGAAGCGGAAGCAGCGGCAAAAACAGCAGAATCCGCAGAAAACAAGACAGAAACAGATGCTGTTGAAACCGAAAATCAGATTTAACCAGACAGTGCTTTGGCAAAGTGCATAGATAGAAACGATACGTTTTGTTCAAAACGCCGATGAGCTTTTGGAGTTAAAATCTTTTTTGGCAGATTCCACAAGCATCTCCAAAAAGTTTGTGGAATACTGGTATAGCCAAAATCGGGCATTTTCGGTATACTAGATCTAGATTCAATCGAGAAAGCTCGAGATTAAATTTTCAGGGAGGCAAAATAATGGCAAGCTTATCTTTAAAGAACATTTGCAAAGTGTACCCCAATGGTTTTGAGGCTGTTAAAAACTTCAACCTCGAGATCGCAGATAAAGAGTTTATCATTTTCGTAGGCCCTTCAGGTTGTGGTAAGTCCACTACCCTTCGTATGATCGCTGGTCTGGAAGATATCTCTTCCGGTGAACTGAAGATCGGTGACAGAGTTGTTAACGATGTAGAGCCTAAGGACAGAGATATCGCGATGGTATTCCAGAACTACGCTCTGTATCCTCATATGACCGTATATGATAACATGGCATTCGGTCTGAAATTAAGAAAAGTTCCGAAGGACGAAATCGACAAGATGGTTAAAGAAGCTGCAAAGATCCTGGATCTGACTCAGCTGCTTGATCGTAAGCCGAAGGCTCTGTCCGGTGGTCAGAGACAGCGTGTTGCTATGGGACGTGCTATCGTTCGTAATCCTAAGGTATTCC
>OLSP01000010.1_pt1 | contig 143400 bp, 135 predicted proteins | sample 1672941 | NCBI WGS metagenome assembly OLSP01 (sample SAMEA3136739, study PRJEB25190) | human gut metagenome | reverse complement strand
GAAATTTGTTGAAGTAACTTCAGGTAGTTACAGGAATTTACTTTGGCAATTAAATTTGGTGAAATTTTTTTGGGGGATTTTGCAAGGTTTCAGGTATACCCATCGTTAGGTATTATATAGCCCCAAATAGAGGGGTAACACATATGGACAAGGAGGTAGGTTACTATGAAAACACATGTAAAAACAGGGGTACTTATATTTTTCCTGACGGTTCTGTCGGTGGCAGGGATACAGCCGGGAAAGGCGAAGGCGGACAGTATAAAGATAGCCGGGAACATGGTCTTGAACGAGGTAAAAGATGTAGATATTGAAGGCCATCACTATGAGGCAATTCTTTTCAGAGTGAGCCAAAATGTAGCGAATAATGAAACTTATGCAATCTTGCAGGGATTGAAAAGCAACGAAAATTCACTGGTTATTCCGGCGTACATTGAAGGAATACCTGTAAAAGAGATTACGGAAATCCAGGACAGTACAGTGCAATATGGAACCAAGTGCTTTTCACACGATGATCAGGGTTATTATGTGTGGTCAGAGAACAGCAGTAAAAAGTATGATACGATCACGATTCCTTCTACTATCACTCGCATTGAAAAATTCAAGAATGTGAAAGTAAAGAAGATAGTAGTGCCGGAAACGGTAGAGTATTTTGGTGGAGGAAACCAGCTTGAGCAGGTTCAGATCAAGGGAAAGAACACAAAAATAGGATCTGCCTTTGTTTATGGAAGCTTGAATAAAATAACGCTTCCTAAGGGCTATCAGGGAACGATCGAAAAAAACGCATTTTCCGGAACTCAATTAACCACTTTCCGCTGGCCGGCTTATAAAAAAGGGCTGAAGAACAAGATGGGAAGTTATTTGTTTTCTGATTGTAAAAAATTAAAGAAGATAACTTTTGAAGCAGGAACGAAGCAGGTGTATATACCGGAATCTTGTTTTGAAGGATGCAGCAAGATAAAGAAACTTGTATTTCCAAAGAGCCTGAAAAAGGTGATTTACGGATGGCACGAATATGCAGGAAATTATACTTCCAAAGCACCAAAAACACTGGTATTTAAGGGGAAAAGCACAAAACTGCAGGGAGTGAAGATCAGAAAATATCTGGATATTGAGAATGCGAACACAGGAGGAAAAGATCTCTATGATAAGTATATTCTCACTATAGGGAAGATCATAGCACCAAAGAAATCACAGGCTGTTAAATGTGCAAAAAAGATATACACTGTGAAGAAAATAATTCGAAGAAAAGGACAACATTCTTGGCGTGATGATGCAGGAAGGGGATACAAACTGGCCAAAGTAAAATGGTCTTATTCAAAGTAGCAGATTAAGCAGCAGATAGGGTGGGCAACACATATTGACAAGGAGGAATCGAAATGAGAAGAAAAATGTTATGGGGAGTATGTTCTATGATGGCATTATTGCTGGTGGGATGTGGCAGTTCGACCAATGCCGGTCAGGAGACACAGCAGAGTACACCGGAGCCAACGGTGGCAGCAGTTACCCAACAGCAAAATCAGGATTATCATGTAGAGGGATCTACGGTATATGTAGATAAGAGCTGTTATCTGCCGGATGTAAAGGCGGATAATGCCACCGAAATGGTTATAGCAGATGGGGTTGAGTTGAAGGATTATGAGCCGACCAGCACAAAAGATGAGTGCGGTTCCTTTGTCCAGCCGCAGTATAATTCCTGGTTTGCCGGCAGCCCTAAGGTTAAGAGCATTTCTCTGGAAAAGGCGGATGTTACCGTTGGTAAAAAAAGTAAAGCGTATGTAGAGAATGGACTTCTGCTTTACAAAGGCGAGGCAAAGGGAGTGTATGCCTGTGTCCCTGCCACAGAGGGAAAGGTAACGATCCCTCAGGGAATTAAAGACATCTATGATTGTGCCTTTTATGGCTGTGACCAGATAACATCTGTGACACTGCCGAAGAGTGTGCGATGGATTGGGGATGCAGCATTCGGAGAGAATAAAAAAATGGAAAAAATAGAAGTAGCATCGGACAATCCATTTTTGAAAAGCGTAGATGGTGTTCTGTATACAAAGGATGGCCGCGTACTGCTGGCATATCCGGCGGGAAAAACAGATAAAACCTACAAAGTTGACGCAAAGGTTAAGTATATCGCCAGAGGAGCGTTTGCGGGAGCGGTCAATCTTGAGAAGATAGAACTTTCTAAGGGACTGTTTTCCATTGAAGATTATGCATTTAAAGGCTGCACCAGTCTGAAGTCTTTCGGTGGTGCATCAAAGGTGTACCGGGTAAAGAAAAATGCATATGCATACTGTGATGCACTGGATGGGTCCAAACAGTTAAAAACAGAGGAATCCGGTGAGGATACACAGATAAGTGATTCACGATGGGAAGCAGACTACCTGAAAGGAACCCTTTCTTATCTCTACAGTAGTTATTCATGGAAGTTTAGCAAAGACAAGTATGGAAACATTAGTACCAAAGACATCGTAGATGCATTGAAAGAGACAGGAAAAGTGCCGGCGGGACTGGAAAAAAAGATTGATAACATTTCATATCAATACGAAATGCAAGTTCTGTATTCTATGGCACTGATGGTAATGGAAAAGAAAGATTTGCAGAAATTTGGAAAACAAGTAGATGCATTTTTAGAAACATACGGTGAGTAGGAAGCAGAAAGTATTGTCAACTTATTATACGAGGAGTGATAACATGGAGAGAGTAAAATGGATTTTTGCGCTATGCATGATTTTATGTGTTGGATGCGGCAGTCAAGTGGAAAGTGAACCCACACCGACACCCACATCTACGCCAAGTCCTACACCGACGCAACGGCTGTCATCCTGGGTAGAACCAACTGCTGTGCCAGGAGCAGCAACCCATGCGGTAGAAAAGAGGAATGTAACTATACAAGGACATAGATATAAGTATATATATTATGCGGAATATGATGGCAGTTTGGTTGTATTGGCAGCGGGGACGGACGAAGATACATTGTATATTCCATCAAAGATAGATGGTAAAAAAGTGACTCGAGTGGGGGTAAGTGATGATTCGAGTGATGTGGACTTTTCCTTTAATCCGACCATTCATGGAATGATAGCAAGGGGGCCAATAGAGTATTGGGAAGCAGATAAGAAAGACAAACGGAAAAATCTGGTCCTGGCAGAAGGAATAGAAACAATATGTGGGAATGCTTTTTTTGAATGCTATTTTAATAAGGTGACTCTCCCATCTACCTTGGAGGAAATAGGAGAGATTGCATTCATGGGCACACATATTAAGGAAGTAACTGTAAAATCAAAGGAAATAAGTATTGGCAGAGGTGCTTTTAGTGGTTCAACACTTCGGAAAATTCAATTTCGGAAAGGGTATAAAGGATATATTGCGGAAGAAGCGTTTGATAGGACGCAGATAGAGACGTTTGACTGGCCGGATTATAACGATGCTGTTGAAAATGGCGAGGTTTCTCTGGACTACGATGAGAGGCTGTTCCCAACATTTAACAGATGTAAAAAACTGAAGGAAATACGATTCCCGGAGAATCAAAAATTAATCTGTATTGATAATCGTGCTTTGGTTGGATGCTCCAAATTAAAGAAACTTGTCTTCCCGGCATCTACGAAGAAGGTCGTTTATTGTGATAACTTTTATGCAAACAACTACAAAAAATCACCGGGTGAACTGATTTTCCTGGGGAAAAATACGGAATTACAACCGGGATCAAAAAGTTATTACTTAAAAAAACAACATGATAAAAATAAGAACTGGATTATTTCAACAGGAAAAATTATAGCACCAAGAAATTCAAAGGCGATCGAAAAGGCAAAAAATGTGTGGAAGATAAAAAAATTGACCTGTGGCCAGATGGATAAATTGGACGGAGAATATGAAAATGATGACGAAAATGATGCCGGAGCACCAGACGAGTTTATTAGAGGAGAAACGGATGTAGACTCAGAAGGAATTACATATGAAAGGATGAACTATGAGTATCTGGAGTAACTTATTGCACTACTACTCGCAAAATCTTACTATAGCCATCGTTATGTATAGTATAAAATAACAAAGAACTGCAAAATATAAAGGAGGATATTATGAAAAAAGCAATCGGAGTATTTGTAGGAGCATTAGGAATGACTATTCTTTTGTCAGGAAGTATCGTTCTTGGCAATGCAATAAGCAGCCAGGACAGCAAACAGCAGAAACTGGAGCGGATCGTAGAGGACAAAGAAAAGATCAAAGTGCAGGAAAAGAATATGCAGGAGGCCAAAACAGATAAGGAATACCGGGAGGCTGAAAGCGAACTGAAGAAGAGCTTGAAGGATAAGGCAAAGCTGGAAGTAGAGACAGGAACTTATGATTATCAGGGTTATTTTGCAAACAGACTGTTTGCCTTAAATGACTGTCGGCAGATCCTGGAGCGGGATTTGGACAAATCCAGTAAGGAATGGGAGAAAAATAAAGTAAAAGAAATGAAGGCACTTTACAAAAAGTACAAGGCCTACAAAAACGGCGACTGGGATTATTCACAATTAAGCAAAGATTTGAACCGTGAATGTGACGAATTGACAGCTAAGTATGCAAAGTACGAAAAGTAAGACAGCTAAGGGGGGATATATAGTATGACAAAGAAAGTTTTCTGCGGATTATGCACCGTGATGCTGCTGGCATTAACAGGGTGCAGTGGGGAAGACGGTCAAAAGGAAGTAAGGCAGATCACACCGGAGCCCATCGTTACCTCCGTACCGAAGCAGGGAGGTAACGCCAAAGAAGACACCATTCATATGGATAAAAGTGGATATCTCCCGTTTGTCAGTTCAGAGACAGCTACAAAGTTAGCCATAGCGGATGGAGTTGAACTGCAGGACTATGAACGAGTAGTAGATGCCCGTGTTGTGGGAGAAGGGGAGACATTTGCATACATAACTCCCCGTTATAATTCGTGGTTTGTAGGTGCACCCCAGGTGACGAAAGTCTCTCTGGGGAAAAAGGGCGTTTCGCTGGAGAGCGCAAGCAAGGTGTATACAGACGGAGGACTTGTGATGTATAAGGGCAAGAGCAAGGGGGTATTTGCCTGCCCGATCCCAACCGAAGGAAGAATTGAGGTCCCACAGGGAACCAAAGATATTTATGATTGTGCCTTTTATGGCTGTCAGAAGATAACATCTGTGGCACTGCCTGAGAGCGTAAGGTGGATAGGAGGCGCAGCGTTTGGTGAAGCATCCAGACTGGAAAGCATTGAAGTGTCGATGAACAATCCGTTTTTAAAAAGTGAAGATGGTGTTCTGTATACAAAGGATGGTCTTGTCCTGCTGGCGTATCCGGCGGGAAAGCCAGACAAATATTATAAAGTAAAGGACGGCGTAAAGTTCATTGCAGGAGGGGCTTTTGCCGGGGCGGACAATCTGGAGGAAATCGAACTTCCCAGAGGAGTATTTTCCGTGGAGGAATATGCTTTTAAGGGGTGTCGTCATCTGAACAAAATATCAGGGGCGTCCAGGATATACAGCGTAAAAGAAACCGCTTATGAATATTGTGAGGAACTGGATACCATCGACAGGCCATTGATGGATGGTGAATTGGCAAATGGACTCATGCCTATATGGGAAGAGAACTATATGAAGAATGAACTTTCTTATGTGTTTGATGCGCTGCCATGGAAATTCAGCCGTGCCAATCAGGGATATATTACGAGAGAGGATATTACGAGAGGATTAAAACTTTCAGGATTGAAGGTGCCGAAAAGACTGAAAAAGAAAATAGACAAGGTTACCTGTCCGTACGAAATGCAGATACTGACGGACCTGGCACAGAATTCGGTATCGTGGGTGGATTTTGATACGAAGATGGACAATTTTTTACAGAGATATGGCCGTTGACGGAGACAGGGGGTGAGAACGATGTGGAATTTGAACAAATGGACAGATCATACAGCGTTGTATGTGAGGGAGCAAAGTTATACATATGGCCAGCTGGACAGGATGCAGCAGGCGTTTGCACAGAAAGTGGATTCACACCGCCTGGTATGTGTCATGATGACCAATGAACTCCCGGCACTGGTGGCATATATATCCTGTATCCAAAATCATCATCCGGTAATGGTTTTGTCGGCACAGACGCCGTACCGGGGTCAGGAGAATCTATGGGAGCATTATGAACCGGATGTGATCTGGATGCCGCTAGCGGGAGAAAAAGAGCATCGTGAATTTTGGAACCGGGGGCTTTACAGACGGCAGGCAGAGAACGAGGGATATGTACTTTATGAGCGCATAGAGAAGAATGAAATGCCTGTCTGCCGGGACTTGGCGTTGCTTTTGCCTACTTCCGGCTCCACCGGCAATCCGAAGATGGTTCAGATCAGTTATGAAAATATTCAGAGCAATACGAAGTCTATCTGTGAGTATATGCATCTGACCGGTGAAGACTGCGGGATTACTGTATTACCGCTTAGTTATACATATGGATTGTCAGTGGTAAACACGTTATTGTATGTGGGAGGCAGGGTTTGTCTTACGGCGGATCATGTGATGCAGGCCTCCTTCTGGCGTCAGATGAGAGACCGGGGGATTACTTTTCTGCCGGGAGTTCCTTATACATATACCTGCATGAAGAAGATGAATCTGCATCCGGAACGCTACAAAAAACTCCGGATCATGACTCAGGCCGGCGGAAGGCTGTCCAAGAGTCTGCAGGAGTACTGGGGACAGATCGCCAGGGAATACGGCAAAGAATTTTATATTATGTACGGACAGACAGAGGCCACGGCCCGGATCAGTTATCTGCCGCCGGAGCGGTGTCTGGAGAAAACAGGAAGTGTGGGGATCGCCATTCCGGGGACACAGATATTTTTAAGAAGTTCTGAGGGAGCAGTCATCACAGAGGCAGGAGAAGCCGGGGAAGTGGTGGCAAAAGGTTCTCACATAAGTATGGGATATGCTGCATGCCGGGCTGATCTGACTCAGGGAGACAGACGGCATCAGGTACTGGCAACCGGTGATATCGGGTATCTGGATGAGGAAGGATATCTGTATCTGATAGGACGAAAAAGCCGTTTTGCCAAAGTATATGGCAAGCGGGTCAATCTGGATGATCTGGAACAGATGCTGACACATGAAGGGGCCGGCGAGATCGCAGTTATCTCAGATGATGAGAAAGTGTATATAGTCACAGATGTCACCAGGATCAAGGAGCAGGATGAGAGATGGCGACAGAGGATTGAGCAGGCAGCAGGAGATCACTGTCTGGGGAAAATTTTACACTGGAGGGAACTGCCGCACAAGGAAAGTGGCAAGATTGATTACAGAAGAATCGGGGAAAGGGTGAAAGAGGATGAAACTGTCTATATGTAAGGTGAAACGAATTGAAAGAGAAACGGGGCTTATGTGTCTGGACGACTGCATTGCAACTGTGGCAGAGTATTATCACTGTGGATATGAAATGTCTTATGCAGGAGGATTTGCCATGAGGTGGCGGTCCGGTTTTACGAATTTTGCAGGACAATATCAGATTCACCTGCTGGATCGTTTGGAAAATCTTAAAAAATATCATGGGCTGGAGATCGTGAAAAAGAATTTTTTCTCGGGGAAAGGGGTTCTGCGGAAAATAGAAAAGGAACTTACACAGGAACGCCCGGTGATGATGCAGATCAATCCTTATTGGTGTCCGTGGGATGACGGATATGGAAAATATGACGCCAATCCGGGACACATGGTGCTTGTGACCAAGGTAGAGCAAAATGGCCTGATCTGCTGTGATCCTTATTTTGAGAAAGAAGATCAGAGACTCCCGCTGACTTTGTTTTACAAAGGACTCCAGGAGGTGTTTTTTACAAAATATCATGAGCCGGAGCCGATCACCAGACAGGAACGGCAGGATGCTGTGGTAAACATGTATGGGGCATTGGCCGGAAATGGATATTTTCGGGGACTAAGAGATTTTATACAGGATGCATCGGCGTGTCCGGATCTGTTCTATGATGTTTTTCTGGATGAAGATCTGTGGATCAGTGGATTGATCATCTTTTTGCTGCAGGTAAATCAAAGTATCCAGAATCTGGCAGTAGTAACGGATTATGCAGGACGCCGGAATGAGGCACCGGGAGCGGTAGAGGTGGCTGAATCTTTGTGGAATCTGGCGGTGCGATGGAAGCAGGCGAGAAAGCTTATTGTCAAACTGTATTTTATCCGCCGGGAGGATGCCAGACTGAAAGAGAGAACGCTGGCGAGGTTGAGTGGAATTGTAGATGAACTGGAACAGATTGCAGAGCACATAGAAGAAGTATGGGATGAGAAGGTGGAGAAGGAAGAGATACATGTGGAGCCGGAAATGGCCCGGATGGTGTGTGTGCCGCTGGAAGAGTATAGAAACAACCGTGGATTTTTACATAGGGAGAGACTGGAGGAAGAGGCAGATTTTTCATCTGTGGGAACCTGTTATGTGACAGAAGGAGAGAAAAGAGAGTGGTCTCTTGGAAAATATAAGTATCGTCTGGCCGCGCTGGGTGAGGACATTGTGGATAACATTGCCTGTGACGGACAGTGCGTGTGCATACCACGAGGCAGGTATAGCAAAATAAGTCTCATCGGCTCTGCGGAGTTTGGTAATTCCAGTGACATCCTGCGGCTGCAGGATCAGGGAAAGGCAGCAGGTGAGATCACCATAGCGTTTACGGATTATATCAACCCGCCGCAATGTGGGGAGAGCGTTGCCTGGCAGGGGCATGGTGTAGTGAAGGAAAATGGAGATTGGCAGGAGATGAAGGAGGTGTTGTATCTGTATCAGCAGGAATATGATATGCCGGCGGGAGAAGTGTCGGAAATCCTGCTTCCTATCAATCCCAGTATCCATATATTTGCAATCACTATAGTATAATGAAAGAAAGTACCAATAATCACCCAACAATAAGCTGTAAAAATCATCGTTGAATTTTACAGCTTGTTGTATATAATAGAGATAGCAGAAACAATCAAAATCAAGAAAGGAGTGGAAAGATCTGACAAATATTTTACAGATATCTGATTTGAGAAACTACAATGAAGTACTGAAAAATTGTCATAAAGGGGAGCCTGTATATCTGACTAAGAATGGCAAAGGACGCTTTGTGGTTATGGATATTGAAGATTATGAGCGTGACCGTGCAGAAAAAAAACTTTTGATGAAGCTGCAGGAAGCAGAAGAGGCGGTAAGAGACGGTGAAGGATGGTTGGATCTGGCTGAATTAAAAGCCATTGTGGGGGAGTAAAATGTTAAAATTGCGGATTAATCCGATAATTGCAAAGGAAAGGAACATAAGAACATGAAAAAATGGATGACAAAGGCCGCTGCCCTTGTATTAGCAGGATCTATGCTGTTGCAGCCGGCGTTCGTACAGGCTGACACACAGACACAGACACAGGAGGAGCAAACAACCGAGACAAAGCAGTCCGATCAGAAAGTGATCGTGATTGATGCCGGACACCAGACTCGTGCCATGAGTGCTACAGAGCCCAATGGACCTGGTTCCAAGACAAGGAAAGCCAAAGTAACCGGAGGTGCTACCGGAGTGGCAACACATTTGCCGGAGTACAAATTGAACCTCATTGTAGCAAAAAAACTGAAGAAAGAACTGACAAGCCGTGGTTACAAAGTGATTATGGTGCGCACGAAGAACAATGTGCGTCTGTCCAATGTAGACCGTGCCAAGATTGCCAACAAATATAAGGCAGATGCATTTATCCGCATCCATGCCAACTCAGCCAACAGCTCTTCAGTAAAGGGAGCACTTACTATTGCCCCACAGAATTCCAATCGTTATATGAAAAAGAGTGTCCGCAAAAAAAGCCAGGCACTGTCAAAGAAAGTACTGAAAGCATTCTGCAAAGCCACCGGAGCAAAAAGCCGTGGAGTGATGTACACCAATACCATGACTGGCATTAACTGGTGCAAGGTGCCGGTAACAATCGTAGAAATGGGATTTTTGAGCTGCCCGTCGGAAGACAAGAAGATGTCAAAGAGCAGTTATCAGAAAAAAATGGTCCGTGGCATCGCAAATGGAATTGATAACTTTTTTGCTTGAAACTCCGTGAGAAAATGATAAAATATAAATAAGACATTTTAAGAAACGGAGGTAATGGATCATGAATAAAGTAATTACAATTTCAAGACAATATGGCAGCGGCGGACGAGAGGTCGGCAAGTTGTTAGCAGATGCGTATGGAATTCCTTTTTATGATAATGAGATCATTACAAGAGCAGCGAAAGAGACCGGCTTTGCCGAGGCTACTTTTAAGAAAGCAGAAGACAAGGCCACCAACAGCCTTTTGTATTCACTGGCGATGGGTATGAATGTGTTCGCCAGCCAGGAAGTTGGATATGCCGGATTGTCATTAGATGACCGGATTTTCCTGGCTCAGTCTGATATTATCCGCAAGGTTGCCAAGGAGGGACCGTGTGTGATCGTAGGAAGATGCGGAGATTACGTATTGAAAGATCGGGAGAATCTTGTTAAAATATTCATTCAGGCGTCTCCGGATTTCCGTATTGCCAGAGCCATTGAGAGAGATGGTGTGCCAAAAGAGAAAGCGGCTGAGATCGTGTTGAAGAAAGATAAGAGCCGTGCAAACTACTATAAGTATCATTCTGGTGAACGCTGGGACAATGTATTGAATTACGATCTGGCGATCCGCAGTGATCTGTGTGGTGTTGAGGAAACAGCCAGATGCCTGAAAGCATATATCGACCAGATGTAGAATAAAGAGAGAGGATTTTAGACAGACATGAAGATTCGTACTAGATTTGCACCAAGTCCTACAGGAAGAATGCATGTAGGAAATTTGAGAACCGCATTGTATGCGTACCTGATTGCTAAGCATGAGGGAGGAGACTTTTTACTTCGTATTGAGGATACAGACCAGGAGCGTTTTGTGGAAGGAGCACAGGATCTGATCTACAAGACAATGGCAGAGACCGGCCTGGTTCATGATGAGGGACCGGACAAAGACGGCGGCTATGGCCCTTATGTTCAGAGTGAGCGAATGAAAACGGGCATGTATCTTGACTATGCGAAGCAGTTGGTGGAGAAAGGTGAGGCGTACTATTGTTTCTGTACCAAAGAACGCCTGCAGAAACTCCACGAAGAAGCGGAAGAAAACGGAGCAGATGTAGCTAAATATGACAAGCATTGTCTGTCTTTGTCCAAAGAAGAGGTAGAAGAAAAACTGGCTGCGGGGGTTCCTTATGTGATCCGCCAGAACAATCCGACTGAGGGAGAGACTACCTTTGAAGATGTGATCTATGGCACGATTTCAGCGCCAAATGAGGAGCTGGATGATATGATCCTGATCAAGTCCGATGGATATCCTACATACAATTTTGCCAATGTTATCGATGACCATTTGATGGAGATTACCCATGTAGTCCGTGGTAACGAGTACCTTTCCTCTGCGCCGAAATACAATCGCCTGTATCAGGCCTTTGGATGGGATGTACCGGTGTATGTACACTGCCCTACCATTACGGACGAAAATCATAAAAAACTCAGCAAGCGTCATGGAGCTTCCTCTTTTGAAGACCTTATGGATCTTGGATTTGTACCAGAGGCAGTAGTGAATTATGTAGCATTGCTGGGCTGGAGTCCTTCCGATGACAGAGAGATTTTTTCACTGGAGGAACTGGTTGAGGCATTTGACTATAAGCGCATTAATAAGTCTCCGGCTGTCTTTGATATGGTGAAACTGCGCTGGATGAACGGCGAGTACATCAAGAAGATGGAGGATGAAAAGTATTATGAGTATGCACTTCCACAGATTCGTAAAGTGATCACAAAAGATCTGGATCTGAAGAAGATCGCCGATCTGGTAAAGAGCCGTATCGAGGTGTTCCCGGATATTGATGAGAAGATCGATTTCTTCCAGGAACTGCCGGAGTATGACATTGCCATGTATACTCACAAGAAAATGAAGACCAATTCAGAGAATTCCCTGGAAGTCCTCAAGGAATTGCTTCCACGGTATGAAGCACTGGATGAGTATACGATCCCTGCCATTGAGAAAGTGGCTATGGATTATGTGGCAGAGAAAGGATGCAAGAATGGTCAGGCACTGTGGCCTCTCCGTACGGCAGTTTCCGGTAAACAGATGACTCCGGGAGGCGCCTATGAGATCATGGAGATCCTTGGAAAAGACGAGTCACTGGCCCGTATCCGCAAGGGAATTGAGATGTTAGAGCAGCAGTAAAATAAATATACACAGAGCATAGAGCCATTGCAAGGCAGCGTGAGAGCCGCCTTCGCAGTGGCTTTTTTTGTTACCCAAACTTTTTACTTTGATTTTACATAACGGAGGTTTTAGATTTTACATAACTTGTCTAAGATTGGTCTTGTAAACAAGAAAAAGAAAGAAAAATAAAAACAATTTTTAGGAGGAATTTAGTTATGACAAAGAGAAGAGTTTTGGCCATGCTTGCGTGTGGCGTACTGACAGCAGGATTATTAACAGGATGCGGCGGTTCATCTTCAGACACAGCAGGAGCAGATGATGCAGAGATTACAGTAGTATCCCGTGAAGACGGATCCGGTACTCGAGGTGCTTTCGTAGAATTGTTCGGCGTTCAGGATGAAGACGACAAAGGCGAAAAGACAGATATGACAACAGAGGATGCGACTATTACCAGCAGTACCGAAGTAGTAATGACGACGGTAGCAGGCAATAAAAATGCCATTGGTTACTGTTCACTGGGATCTTTGAACGACACAGTAAAAGCAGTAAAGATCGATGGTGTAGAGGCAACCGTAGACAATATCAACAACGGAAAATATGCTATTTCCCGTCCGTTTAACATCGCCACCAACGGTACACCAAGTGAGGTAACACAGGATTTTATCAACTACATCCTCAGTGAAGACGGACAGAAGATCGTAGAGGAAAACGGCTACATAAAAGCATCCGATGCCGGTGCATTTAAGAGCAACGGAGCGAAAGGAAAGATCGTAGTAGCAGGTTCTTCTTCTGTATCACCGGTTATGGAAAAACTGATGGAAGCTTACAAGAAGGTAAACACAGGTGCTGATGTAGAACTACAGGAAAGTGATTCTACAACCGGTATGAAGAATGCCATTGCAAAGACTTGTGACATCGGTATGGCATCCCGTGATCTCAAAGACAGTGAAACATCTGCCGGATTGAAAGCAACAGTCATTGCAAAAGATGGTATTACCGTAGTGGTAAACAAGGAAAACAGCATCGACAACCTTACCAAGGATCAGGTCAACAACATCTACCGTGGCAAGATCACAACTTGGGGCGAGGTTAAATAAAAGGGAGGACTCCTTATGAAAGAGAAGGTAATGAAAGTTGTCTTTTTGATGACGGCTTGTGTATCCATTCTTGCGGTAGCACTGATCTGCCTCTTCCTTTTCGTAAACGGAGTTCCGGCAATCCAAAAGATCGGATTGTTTGAATTTCTTGGGGGAACAACATGGAAGGCTTCCAGCGATAAGTTTGGAATCCTTCCTATGATCCTGGGAAGTGTGTATGTGACGGCAGGAGCGTTGGTCATTGGAGTTCCCATCGGTATTCTGACAGCTGTCTTTCTGGCAAGATTTTGTCCGAAGCGGCTGTATAAGCCGTTAAAGGCAGGCGTGGACCTGCTGGCAGGAATCCCATCGGTTGTGTATGGTTTCTTTGGATTGTGTGTGTTGGTTCCGCTGACACAGGATTTATTCGGCGGAAGCGGCAGCAGTATTCTGACAGCATCGGTGCTGTTGGGGATCATGATCCTGCCAACCATTATCGAGACATCGGAATCCGCTTTGCAGGCGGTGCCAAATAAATACTATGAGGGAGCACTGGCGCTGGGAGCAACCCACGAACGAAGTGTGTACCGGACCATTGTACCGGCTGCAAAATCCGGTATCACGGCAGGTGTGATCCTGGGTGTGGGCAGAGCCATCGGCGAGACCATGGCCGTGATCATGGTAGCCGGCAACCAGGCAAGAATCCCAACCAGTATTCTCAAAGGTGTCCGCACCATGACAGCCAATATCGTCATCGAGATGGGATATGCAACGGATTTTCACCGTGAAGCACTGATCGCTACCGGCGTTGTATTATTTATCTTTATTTTAATTATCAACTTATTGTTTTCAATCTTGAAGCGAAAGGCGGTGGACTAAATGGAGATCAACCGAGTATCTCTCAAGCAGAGAATGAGCACCTTGAAAAAACATCCGGGTTCCATGGTGGTATTTCTTCTGACCATTGCCGCCGCTGTTATTACCGTAGGAGTGCTGGGATTCCTTGTGATCTATGTACTGGTACGAGGAATTCCGTATCTGACACCGCAGTTGTTTGCATTTACATATACATCGGACAATGTATCTATGATGCCGTCCATTATCAACACTCTTTTGATGACAGCCCTGACTTTGCTGGTGGCTGTGCCGTTAGGTGTGTTTGCTGCGATTTATCTGGTGGAATATGCCAAAAATGGCAGCCGTCTCATCGCCGTTGTAAGAGTAATGGCAGAGACACTGACAGGAATCCCATCCATTGTATATGGTTTGTTCGGTATGCTGTTTTTTGTGGGCTACTGTAAATGGGATTACTCACTTTTATCCGGTGCTATGACCCTGGCGATCATGGTATTGCCGGTTATTATGCGGACAACGGAAGAGGCATTGATGGCAGTTCCCAAATCATTCCGTGAAGGAAGTTTTGGACTGGGCGCCGGAAAGCTGAGGACGGTGTTTGTGATTGTTTTGCCAAGTGCAGTTCCGGGAATTTTATCCGGTATCATTCTGGCAACAGGGAGAATTGTTGGAGAGACAGCGGCACTGATCTATACCGCAGGAACTATGGCCAAGATACCAAGCAACATATTCAGCTCGGCCCGTACCTTGTCGGTTCATATGTACCGGCTGTCCAATGAGGGACTTCACACAGATGCCGCATTTGCGACAGCGGTGGTCCTGCTTTTAATGGTAATTGGAATTAATGCCCTGTCAAATGTGCTGGCAGGCAAGTTTGCTAAGAAATAAAGGGGAGAAGAATCATGAGCAAATTTAATATCGGCAATATGAATCTTTATTATGGTGATTTTCATGCATTGAAGGACATCAATATGGAGATTCAGGCCAATGAAATAACAGCGTTTATCGGGCCTTCCGGCTGTGGTAAATCTACTTTTCTGAAATCCTTAAACCGTATGAATGATCTGGTAGATGGATGCCGTATCACAGGAAAGATCGAGCTGGACGGTGAAGATATATATGGAAATATTGATGTGAACCTGTTGAGAAAAAGAGTAGGCATGGTGTTCCAGAATCCGAATCCGTTTCCAATGAGTGTGTACGACAACATTGCCTACGGACCAAGAACCCATGGCATCCGTTCCAGAGCCAAACTGGATGAGATCGTGGAGCGGTCCCTGAAACAGGCGGCGATCTGGGATGAGTTGAAAGACCGTCTCAAAAAGAGTGCCTTGGGACTTTCCGGCGGACAGCAGCAGAGACTGTGCATTGCCAGGGCACTGGCGGTAGAGCCGGAGGTGATCCTGATGGATGAGCCTACCAGCGCCCTGGACCCTATTTCTACATCCAAGATTGAGGATCTGGTACTGGAATTAAAGGAAAAATATACCATCGTCATGGTAACCCATAACATGCAGCAGGCTACCAGAGTATCAGACAAAACAGTCTTTTTCCTGCTGGGTGAAGTGATTGAGATGGCAGATACAGAAACCCTGTTTTCTGTGCCGAAAGACAAGAGAACAGAAGATTACATAACGGGGAGGTTTGGTTGATATGAGAAATCGTTTTGACAGACAGTTAGAGGAATTGAACGCCAACATGATCCAGATGGGCAATGACATTTCCAAGGCCATTGAACGGGCCATTGATGCGTTGCAGACCCTGGATGTGGAAAAGGCAAAAAATGCCGTGGAAGCAGACGAGGGGATCAATGATATCGAAAGAAAGATTGAGAACCTTTGTTTTAAACTTCTTTTGTCCCAGCAGCCGGTGGCCAGAGATCTTCGAGTAATCTCGGCGGCACTGAAGATGGTAACCGATATGGAGAGGATCGGTGACAATGCAGCGGACATTGCGGATGTGACCATCCATCTGGCCCGCACCGGATACAAAGAAGGTCTGCGCCATATACAGAAAATGGCTACAGAGACTACTTATATGGTAGTAAAGAGCATCGAAGCCTATGTGGAAAAAGACAAGAAAAAGGCGGAAAAAGTCATCGAACATGATGATGTAGTGGATGAACTTTTCTGCAAATCCAGAGAGGATATCATTCATCTGATCCACAAGGATCCGAACCTGGGTGAACCTGCTACCGATCTGCTTATGGTAGCCAAGTATTTTGAACGCATTGGCGATCACGCTACCAACATAGCAGAGTGGGTGATTTTCTCTATTACGGGAAATCATGGTAAATTATGCTAGTTTCTAATATTTGATATAAATGGATTTCGGTGTCAGAACCCGGAATTCACAACTCTTCTCCCTAAAAAGCTGCCGTTTGGCAGCTTTTTTCATACCTGTAATTTGCTGTGTTTGTCGAAATATGGTACAATAGGGAATAGTTATGCAAAGAGGAGTTGTAATATGCAGGAATTTAGATTAAGTTCCATGGAAGAACGAAATTATGGAATTGACCTGCTTCGGATCGTTTCTATGATGATGGTAGTTCTTCTTCATGTGCTTGGGCAGGGAGGAATACTGGATGAATCGGATCCGCTGACGGTAAAGAGTGAGACGGCCTGGCTTCTGGAGATCGGAGCTTACAGTGCGGTAAATATCTACGCTATGATATCCGGTTATGTAGGGTATGGGCGGAAGCATAAGTATTCCGGTCTTGTATATTTGTACTTTCAGGTGCTTTTTTACACGGTGCCTACTACGATTATATTTTACATTTACCGACCGGAACTAGTAAATCTGAAAGGGAAACGGGAACTGCTGTTTCCTTTTGCCTACAATACATATTGGTATTTTACGGCGTATTTTTGTCTCGCCTTTTTCATACCGTTTTTGAACATGATGCTGGAGCGGCTGGACAGAGCGGAGTTAAAGAGGCTTTTATTCTTTTTGTGTCTTATATTTTCCATCCTGCCGACTTTGTTCTACGAAGATTTTCCACGGACCAGCAGCGGATATAGTTTTCTCTGGCTGGCAGTGTTGTACCTGGTGGGAGGCTATATTAAGAAATATAACACTACTTTTCCGGGAAAGGGAGGCAGAAAATTCCTGGGATATCTGGTCTGCATACTGGTCACCTGGCTGGTGAAGGTGGGAGTGCAGTATCATATACCAAGAGGGGAAAACCAGCCGATCTTATACGATTATCTTATTAGTTATACATCACCCACGATTGTACTCAGCGGTGTGTGCCTGTTTCTGATCTTTGTGAATATACGATGCGGAAAAATGGCCAGAAAGATTATTGGTTATCTGGCACCGGCTTCTTTTGGCGTGTATCTTCTCCACGAAGAGCCTTTGATGATCGAACTTTGTATGGAAAATATGTTTGTGGGGTATCTGATCCTGAATCCGGGTCAGATGGTGGGAGCGATCCTTGCTACTGTTTTGGGAATCTGGATCATAGGAACTTTGACAGACCGGATCCGTATCAACCTGTTTGATCTGTTTGGCATAAGGCGTCTCAGCAATTTCCTGGGTGAAAAAATTCAGAAAGGGGTAGACAAGATCCGGTAAACAGCCTCAGATATTGAAAAAAATTCCCATTAGGGCAAAATATGTGTTACAATATAAGGCAGGAAAAAATGGAGGTATAAAGAAACATGAGTGAAACAAAAATTATGCTTGGTAATGAAGCCATTGCTCGTGGTGCCTATGAGGCAGGAGTGAAGGTTTCGGCAGCTTATCCCGGTACACCAAGTACTGAGATCAGTGAAAATATTGTACAATACGATGAAATATATGCAGAGTGGTCACCGAATGAAAAAGTAGCAACCGAAGTGGCCATCGGAGCGTCCATCAGTGGTGTACGGGCGATGTCTTCCATGAAACATGTAGGACTGAATGTGGCCAGCGATCCACTGTATACAGCTTCTTACATAGGAGCTACCGGAGGTCTGATGATCGTGGTAGCAGATGATCCGGGACTTTACAGTTCCCAGAATGAGCAGGATACCAGAGCGGTAGCAAGAGCAGCCATTGTACCGGTGCTGGAGCCTTCTGACAGTCAGGAAGCCAAAGACTTTGTAAAAGAGGCTTACCGTATCAGTGAGACTTATGATACACCGGTTATCCTCCGTACTACTACCAGACTGGCTCATTCCCAGGGACCGGTTACATTGGGAGAGCGTGTGGAAAAGGATGATATTCCTTATGAGAGAAATGCGGCGAAGAATGTTATGATGCCTGGTATGGCGAAAAAACGCCACCTCTGGGTAGAAGAACGCATGAAAAAATTGGAAGAGGACAGTTGTGATTTTGCCATTAACCGGGTTGAGATGAATGATACCAAGATTGGATTTATTACCAGTGGTATCCCATATCAGTATGTAAAAGAAGTATGTCCGGAGGCCTCTGTTCTGAAACTGGGTATGGTTCATCCTCTGCCAAAGAAAATGATTGAAGAATTTGCATCGAAAGTTGATAAACTTTACATTTTTGAGGAACTGGAGCCTGTGATCGAGGAACAGGTACGGGCCTGGGGGATTCCTTGTCAGGGAAAAGAACTTTTCACCAGACAGGGCGAATATAGTGCCAACCTTCTCCGTGAGAAAGTGCTGGGTGAAAAGGTAGAGGCAGAAGGATATGACAATCTGCCGGCTCGTCCGCCGATCTTGTGTCCGGGTTGTCCGCATCGAAGCACATTTTCTGTTTTGAATAAATTAAAGATCCACGCTGCCGGCGACATTGGATGTTATACGCTGGGAGCGGTGGCACCGTTAAATGTCATTGATACAACGATCTGTATGGGAGCCAGTATTTCCAGCCTTCACGGTATGGAAAAGGCCAAAGGAAAAGATTATATCAAAAACTGGGTAGCGGTCATCGGAGATTCTACCTTTATGCATACCGGCATCAATTCCCTGATGAACATGGTGTACAACCAGGGAACCGGAACCGTTATCATTATGGATAACTCCACCACCGGAATGACAGGACACCAGGATCACGCAGCTACCGGCAAGACACTGAAAGGACAGGAAGTGCCTGCCATCAGCATTTACAAGATATGCAAGGCAATGGGTATCAACAGTGTGACCGAGGTAGACGCGTTTGACATTGAGGCTATGGAAAAGACCATCAAGGAAGAAGTGGCAAAAGACGAAGTTTCCGTTATCATTGCCTGCGCTCCATGTGCGCTTTTGAAAGGGGTAAAATTCCCGTATAAATGTCGTCCTCTTAGTGAAAAATGTAAGAAATGCGGCATGTGCTTAAAGCCTGGCTGTCCGGCGTTGACCAAGAACGAGGATGGAACCATTGCCATTGATGAGACGATGTGTAACGGTTGTGGCCTGTGTAAACAGTTGTGCAAATTTGATGCCATTGAGAAATATGAGAAGTAGGGGGTAACGACATGAAGACGAAAAATATTATGATAGTAGGTGTAGGTGGTCAGGGTACACTCCTTACAAGCCGTGTTCTGGGCGGTATCATCCAGGAGGCAGGATACGATGTAAAATTAAGCGAAGTACATGGTATGGCACAGCGTGGTGGCAGTGTAGTTACCTTTGTCCGCTACGGAGAAAAGGTTTACGAGCCTATTGTAGAAGAGGGGCAGGCAGATGTGCTGATCGCCTTTGAAAAACTGGAAGCCATGCGTTATGCTCACTTTTTGAAGAAAGACGGCGTACTGATCGTCAATGACCAGCGCATGGATCCTATGACCGTTGTGACTGGAGCTATGGAGTATCCGGAGAAGATCCTGGAGACTTTATCAGAGCGTTTCAAAGTGGTTTCCGTGGACGCCATGGCAGAGGCCAAAAAACTTGGCAATGCAAGAGTGTTTAATACCATTATCATTGGTGTAGCAGCCAAAAGCATGGATTTTCCGAAAGAGCAGTGGCTGGAAGTCATTGAAAAAACAGTGCCGCCAAAGACCATTGACATAAATAAAGAGGCATTTTTGACTGGATATTCCATCTGATATAGGAACATCCCACAGGAGGCAAAAAATGATAATAGATATGCATACCCATGTTTATCCCGAAAAGATTGCGAAAAGAGCGGTGGAAAAACTGTCCAAAGCGGCGGACATTCCGGCTCAGAGCAACGGGATGAAATCAGGTTTGCAGGAGTCAATGAAAAGAGCAGGGGTTGATTATTCCCTGCTCTTGCCCGTTGCGACTTCTGTAAAACAGGTGGATAAAATGAATCAGGAGGCAGTAGCGGACAATGAATGTGCCGGGGAGACAGGTTTGCTCTCTTTTGGTGCCATTCATCCCGACACACCTGATTATAAAGAGGTACTGTCCTGGCTGGCAGACCATGATGTGCGGGGCATCAAGCTGCACCCGGATTATCAGGGGACTTTTTTTGATGATATCCGCATGGAGCGCATCGTTGATAAGGCCACAGAACTGGGGCTTTATACAGTGGTACATGGAGGGATCGATATTGGACTGCCGGATCCCATTCGCTGTACGCCGGCCCGTACGGTAAAGGTGTTACAAGATACCGGGACCGACAAATTGATCGTTGCCCACATGGGGGGATGGACCTTATGGGATGAGGTAGAAGAACTTCTTATTGGCAGGAATGTGTACCTGGATACTTCTTTTTCCATTGATTGTCTGGAGGGGGTACAGGGGCTTCTGAATAAGGAGCGTTTTACCAGAATGGTCCGGGATCACGGTGCGGACCGGATCTTGTTTGGCACGGATAGTCCGTGGTGTGACCAGAAGCAGTCCAAGGAATGGATCCTGCATACGGATCTCACAGGAGAGGAAAAAGAAAAAATACTGGGAGAGAATGCCAGGAAGCTCCTTGGATTTTCTTGCAAAATGGAACGGTAATTGATATAGTAATAGAAAAAGGAATATGGAGGAAAAGAAGATGGAAATTGTATGTTTGGATTTGGAAGGCGTTCTTGTACCGGAGATCTGGATCGCATTTGCAGAGGCGACAGGAATCCCTGAGTTGAAAAAGACAACAAGAGACGAACCGGATTATGATAAATTAATGAATTACCGTATCGGTATTTTGAAGGAGCATGGACTGGGTCTGAAAGAAATCCAGGATACCATTGCGACTATTGATCCGATGCCGGGTGCCAAAGAGTTTTTGGATGAACTTCGTTCTCTCACTCAGGTGATCATTATCAGTGACACATTCACACAGTTTGCTGCCCCGCTGATGAAGAAACTGGGCTGGCCGACGATTTTCTGTAATGAACTGGAAGTGGCTGAAAATGGAGAAGTAACCGGATTTAGAATGCGCTGTGAAAAGAGCAAATACACAACCGTAAAGGCACTGCAGTCCTGTGGATTTGAGACTATTGCCAGCGGCGACAGTTTCAATGATCTGGGAATGATCGAGGCCAGCAAGGCAGGATTTTTGTTCCGCAGTACAGAGCAGATCAAGAAGGATTATCCACAGTATCCTGCTTTTGACACTTATGATGAGTTGTTGAAGGCAATCAAGGAAGCACTGTAAGAAAGGCGTTTTGTATAGTACGAAAAGGAGATGCGAAATGGGCAAACGAAAAAAAGTAGTATGGATTGCATTTGTGATTGCGATTTTGCTTGTTATGGCCCTGATTGCAATTGTTATTTACAAAAAGGTAGCACCAAGCCATGTACAGGCCAATCTGAACAAACTGTTTGAGCTGAAGGCCGGCGAGGAAGCGGTGCTGATTGATGATGAATTGCAGGATGAAAAGGCTATCAAGGCAGATGGATATACCTATGTACCGGCAGATATGGCGTCTGCTTATCTGGACAACCGTATTTTTGTGGACCGGTTGGAAGGTGTTCTGGCTTACACGACCAGCCAGGGAGTGATACAGGCCAGAGAAAATGCGGCATCGTACACATTGGGAAAGGATACAAAGGAGACGCAGGAACCGGTTCTGCGTAAGATAGACAAGACTTATTATGTATCCCTTAGTTTTATTAAAGAACACAGTTCCAATTATATCCAGGAGTATTCAAATCCTTCCCGTATGGTTGTTATGACGGACCGGGACAAGACTCACACATTTGCGGTGCTTTCTAAAGATACGGATCTTCGTACGGGACCGGGCAAGCGGTATCCTTACTGGGTTGAGGTATCGGAAGGAGCCAAGGTTCTGGTAGAAACAAAGACCAAAGAGGAAAATGGTTACACATCCGTCACCACAGAAGACGGCATCACCGGATATGTGCCGACCGATCGTCTGACCCAGAAAAAGGAAGGAACCTGGGAATTTGATTCGGAGCCGGAAAGTTTTAAACAGCAGACAGCCGGAACAAAGACAGTGTGCTTAGGCTGGCATCAGGTTACTACGGAGCAGAGCAGTAAAGCGATTTATTCGGGGATTTCCTCGGCAGGAGCCATGAATGTGATCGCACCGACCTGGTTCTCGCTCAGTGACAATGAGGGTAATTTTACCTCACTGGCAGACAGCGGGTATGTGGCTCAGGCTCATGGTGCCGGTAAAAAGGTATGGGGACTTGTGGACGACTTTAAGAAAGGCATCAAATTGAGCCAGGTTCTTGGTTCTACCACCAGCCGTACCAAGCTGATCAATGGTCTGGTAGGAAAAGCGATCCAGTATGATCTGGACGGTATCAATATTGACTTTGAGCATGTGACGAAAGATAATGCGGCGGCGTATCTGGAATTTCTGCGGGAATTGACCATTAAAGCACACATTAATGAACTGGTTATATCGGTAGATAATTATACACCGGCAGCCCACAATGCTTTTTACAACATTAAAGAGCAGGGAAAAGTGGTGGATTATGTGATCCTTATGGCATATGATGAGCATTATCAGGGGAGTGAGGAAAGCGGTTCGGTCTCTTCTCTGGAATTTGTGAAAAACGGTGTGGCATCCATGGTTGCCAGCGTTCCTAAAGAGCGTGTTGTGGCTGCACTGCCATTCTACACAAGGCTTTGGAAGGAATCTAAGTCAAAGGGAGGTAAACCGACTTCCCAGGCTTACGGAATGAGTGCGGCAGAGACCATTCTTAAGTCCCACGATACGACAGCCAAATGGGATGACACCACAGGACAGTATTTTGCCCAGTATAAAGACGGTGGCTATACTTATAAGATCTGGCTGGAGGAAGAGACTTCTCTTGGCAAAAAGATGGATGAGGTGGCTAAACAGAAAGTGGCTGGTTTTGCATTCTGGAAACTTGGATGCGAGCGGCCGGCGACCTGGTCTACCATCCAGAAATATTGTAAATAAAGAATAAATGAGAAAGTTCTGGCATACCCATAGTAAGGAGAGAAATGGAAAGGATGTTTTCTATGCTCAACAAATTATGGGGGATTATGATCCTTGTGGGAATTTTGGTGGCAGCGTGTAACGGACGCATTGGAAGTGTCGGCACAGCAGCCATTGATTCTTCCAAAGATGCGGTAATGCTTTGTATTACCATGCTGGGGGTCATGTCCATGTGGACAGGATTGATGAATATTGCTAAAAAAGCAGGGATCATTGACAGGCTCACTAAGGGTCTGCGGCCGGTCCTTGCTTTTTTATTTCCCACTGTTCCGGGAGATCACCCTGCCAATGAATATATAGCCGCTAATATTATCAGCAATGTGCTGGGTCTGGGCTGGGCAGCCACACCCATGGGATTAAAAGCTATGGAGCAGCTGGCACAGTTAAATCACGGAAGCCACAGGGCCAGTACCGATATGTGTACATTTCTGATCATAAATATTTCTTCCCTTCAGCTGATCCCTGTAAATATCATTGCATACCGCAGCCAGTATGGTTCGGTATCTCCCACTTCCATTCTGGGAATGGGACTGGCAGCCACACTTATTTCTGTGGCAGCAGGGGTTCTTTTTGCCACATCCGCCAGAATCCTGGCAGGGAGGAAAGGCCTATGAATATACTGTATTTTCTGTCGGACTGTATGATCCCGCTGGTGATCGTTTTGGTGGTTGCTTATGGTATGTTCAAAAAAGTAGATGTGTTTGATGAATTTATTGAGGGGGCGAAAGATGGTTTTTTGACGGTATACAAAATAATGCCAACTCTGATCGGATTAATGATCGGAGTTGGCATTCTACGGGAATCTCTGGCTATGGATTATCTGGCAGCCATTCTGGCGCCGGTTGTTAAATTGTTCCATTTTCCGGGAGAATTACTGCCTCTGTTTATTGTGAAAATGTTTTCTTCTTCGGCGGCTACCGGACTTTTGCTGGATATTTATAAAACCTACGGAACGGATTCCTATCTGGGAACCCTGTCATCGGTTCTCATGAGTTGTTCCGAGACGATTTTTTATACCATGAGCGTATATTTCATGACTGCCAAAGTCACTAAAACCAGATATACACTGGCAGGGGCACTGTTTGCTACCTTTGTGGGAGCGATTGCCTCTGTGCTTTTAGTAGGTGTGCGATAGGGATCATTTTTTCTTGATCTTGACTTTGCAGCTTGCCTTTTTCTTGGATCTGTCCTTGGCTTTTGCATAGACCCGGACGGTGTGGCCAATGCCTTTTTTCTTGGCTTTTACAACACCTTTGGAAGAGACAGAGGCATATTTTTTATTGGAAACATACCATTTTACTTTTTTGTTTGTAGCATTTTTAGGAGTGACGGTGGCTTTCAGTTTCAAAGTTTTTTTGTACTTGAGAGTCGCCTTTTTCTTGTTAAGTTTTACTTTCTTTACCAGAACTTTTTTCGTGGTGGAGGAAGTAGAACCAGCCCTGGAAGTAGTTCCGGAATTTTTGCTGGAAGTGGTGGAGGCAGTTACGGTGCTCAGTTTGCTGAGATCCAGGATGCCGCCGGTTTTACATACACTGCTAAGAGCCTGAGTGGTGCGGACGCACTGCATCAGACGCTGGCGGCGGGTAATGGCGGAATCAGATGACACAGCACCGGCAAGAATGGCGATAGCACCGGATACAACCGGAGCGGCCATGGAAGTACCGCTGTAGCAGTTGTATTTGCCAAAGGTACTGGTAGCCGGGTTCGCCTTGGAGATGGCCAGGTTGTCAAAATACAGATTAGAATAACTGCTAAGGGTGCCCTCCAGGTTCACAACACTCAGGTATTTTCTGCCATTGTAGGTAATGATGCTGCTTCCGTTTCTTTTGAGGAAAGTGTGCTCCCAGGACAGGGAATCGCCTTTTTCCACACCCAGATCATATGCCAGATAATAAGAAGCATCCGAGGATAGATCCAGGTCTGTCACATCCAGGTATAAATGCAGGGCGGAACGGCCGTGGGAAGATGCCTGGAAGGAGACTTTGGTACTGCCGCTGCCAGTCTGGTCAAAGTAGTCAAAACTACTGTGTGATACGGAGACATCGTATATCTGGGTGTCTCTTTTTCCAATGGACTCGGATGTTACTAACAGTGCATCATCTGCGTCGCAGTTGTTTGTATAAGTTGTGATCTCTTTTTGCTTCTGGGAGGAGTAAAGAGCCGGGAAAAATGTATCTGCAGCTACGGAAGAAACAATCTTCTGGCCGGGAGCAAAAAGATCCACGGTAGATCTGCCATAATCGGAAAAATTAGCCTTGGTGTCGCTTGTGGTAGAAGCGCCTACCACGACGGCATAAGGACTGTACAGGTCATAAGGGCATATATTCTGCTGCATAACATCGTCATGGTCTATGCCGTCATTACCGGATGCAAACACAAACAAGGCACCGGCAGAACCGATTTTGTTCACTAGGGCCTGCAGGGTAGAACTGGAAGGAGATCCGCCCCAGGAACAGTTGACAGCAGTAATGTTTACTCCTAACTGCTGAGCCATGTAGATGTAGTTAAAAGCAGATATGATATAGGATAGATTGGCTGTTTCTTTGGAATCGAATATTTTCAGTGCCATGATCTTTACGGAGCCCGCCACACCGGCGATTCCCTTGCTGTTGTTAGCAGCGGCGCCGATAGTACCGGCACAATGGGTGCCGTGGCTGTCTTCATCTGTGTCCATAGGATCGCTGTCATTGTCTCCGAAATCATAACCGTATGTGCCCGGCAGAACCGATGTGTAAGGGTTTCTCCACATTTTGGAAGCCAGATCTTCGTGGGTGTAATCCACCCCGGTATCTACGACTGCTACCACCGGGGTGTCTGCAGCCGTGGTCTGTGAGGCCTTGGAATATTGGATGCCCTTGGTACTGCCGGAGAAAAGTCCCCCGCCATCCAGATCCCACTGGGCATCAGATAAGGTGTCGTTGGTGGAACCCATTTTATACATGTGATAGTCTGGTTCTACATTTACTACATAGGCATTGTCCTCCAGCCGGTCCATCAATTCTTCGGTGGAATACTCATCTGAAGTAACCTGGGAGACCGTAAAGGTTTTGTCAGAGAAAAATTGTCTGGATTTTTTTGTGGCGCCAAGAACAGAGGCGTCTCCAAAGTCATAGGAATCTTCTACCCGGATGTGCTTGTCAAAGGATGTGGTGCCCTCTTTGGTGAGAGGTGTCTCATCCGGAGAAGCCAGGGTGACGATGACACTTCCCTCTTCGTAAGAGCCATTTTCCAGGGAGACCGTGGCCTGTTTTTCCGATGGGACAGTCTCTGCCTTGGCTATTTCCACTGCGCCGGGAGTCATAACTGCCAGAGAAAAAGACAGTATGACAGATAGTATTGTTTGTTTCATATTCAGGACCTCACTTTTTTTACATACGATTGCAATTAGAAAACATATATGAAAAACGGTTGCCATTCAACCTTTTTATTGTTATTATTAAATAAAAGATAACATAAATATGTGACGGAATTGAGACAGGAGGGGTATTATTGTTATTTGTTAAAGTTGATGATCTGCGGCCCGGTATGAGACTGGGCAAGCCGATTTACAATAAAAACGGAGTGTTGCTCCACGACCGGGATACAAAATTAAATATGCAGGCGATCTACGCTATACGAAACTTTGGACTGTTAGGCCTGTACATACTGGAACCGGCAGAGCCGTTGCCGCCGCTGACGGATGATGATATCATGTTTGAGCGTTTTCAGGCTATGGCGGTATTTAGCATCCGAGAGGATATGGGACTGATCTGTGAAGGTAAAAAAGATAAAGGCATGGAGTGGCTTTGTGGCCTTGTGATGAAGAATTTTGCGTCACTGGACCATCGGATCAATTTTGTCCAGAGTCTGCGGAGTACGGATGACTTTATTTACAAACATTCTATGAATGTAGCCATTTTGTCGGCACTGATCGGCGGCCACATGGATCTTCCACAGGGAAGTATGCGCAATCTGATCAAGGCGGCCGTTCTTCATGACATCGGTGTGATGGAGCATCCCGGCATTATGAATGGGGATGTGCTGGAGCAGAATCAGAAAGAAGCTATCCGCAACAGCACCCAGGAGATTCTTAATAAGAGTATAGATCTGGATGAGAGCATTGTACGGATCGTGAATCATATGCAGAATCTGTACTGCAATGAAGAACAGGGATTTTCGGATGCCATGCTGGCCAATGTGGAGGCAAATATTTTGTACATTGCTGATTCCTACGACCGTATGACGGCAATGAAATCCCATACAGAACCTACTTCCGAAGTGAAGGCGATCCGGGAACTGCTGTCAAAGGGTGACCAGTATGAACCATCCATTGTAAATGCATTGATTAAGGCAATCAACATACTGTATCCGAGTGTGTGCGTAGAACTGACCAATGGAGAAAAAGGTCTTGTTATCCGGGCTAATGAGGAAGATATTTTCCGTCCTATCGTGCTTGGTTTCCGTGACAATGTACTGTATGATCTCGCTGTTACAGGAGAGGACATACAGATTAAGGATGTTATGAAGACCATGGACAACCGTATCAAACTGGATCGGGAACTGCTGGCACAATATCAGGAGAAATAGTAAAGATTTCATGTTCTTTTGCCGAAATATACCATAGAAAACGGGAAAGTGAGCGTGAAATTATGATCATACAGAATAATAAAATTTCCCTTTCTTTGCAGAATGTACCGGCACCAAAGGACGCCGGTGTGGCTGGATCAGATGCCAAGGATGGCAGTGTTTCTGCAGTAAAAGCAGATTTATCAAAGGATTGTGCCCCAGGCAGAAGTAAGGAAAGTGCAACTTATACAGAGGCGCAGGCCAGACAATTGAATACAGAGGATAAGGATGTCTGGGAAGCTACGGAAATGTCTCCTTCGGATTTTATCAACCGGTGCATGACCGGGGAGGATGCAAAAGATGTAGCAGATGAAGAGACACCCTTAGAGCAGTATACTTCATCTCAGGTTGAAAGAACTCTCCGCAGGGTAAAAAGCCAGCGGGAGGATCAGAGAGAGGCAGTGGACAGGCAGGTTGCGAAGCAGGAAGAGATACAGGCCCAGACGGAAGAGGATGCCATGGTGCATCAGATCGAGAGCCAGCTTGCTTCCAGCGGACTGCCGGTAGTCAGTGACAATGTCTCTCTGGTTATGGATGCTTATGGGCTGGCATTGGAGAGCCAGAATATAAGCAGATCTGGGATGAATTTTTTAATTGGAGGAAATTATCCTCTCACACCGGAACAGATGCAGAAAAGTCAGTACACCGGCAGTCAGGGGCCGGAGATACCGGTAGAGGGATATGAACAGGTACAGGAGCAGGTAGATTCGATTCTGCAGGAGGCAGGTCTGGATGTGTCAGAGGACAATAAAAAGCAGGCTCGGTGGCTGTATGAGCAGGGCCTGCCGGTAACGGCAGAAAATATTGTGAAAATGAACCGGATCCAGGAGCTGACACAGTTAGACAGCGGGACCCTTCTGGCCAGGATCACGGATCAGATGGCAGATGGTGTACTGCCGGGACAGGCGGATCTTATGGTGCCATCCAGAGAAGAAGCGGCGGAAATGGCAGAGGGACTTTTGACAACTACCGACGAGGAATTGTCAAAGGTATATGTGACAGAGGCTGATTTTATCACAGCCAAGCGTCAGTTAGAGGAGATCCGGCTGTCTATGACGGCAGAGGCAGCCCGGAGTATGGCTGCCAGAGGGATTCATCTGGATCTGGCCCACCTTTCGGAGGTTGTGGAAGATCTGCGGCAGCAGGAAAAAGAAGCCAGACAGATGTTTGCCGAAGAACTGGGGATGGATCCTGGTGCGGCAGCCGTGTCACAGGTAACGGACACGCTGGGGACAGTAAAAAATGTGTTGTCAGCACCGGCTCAGTGGCTGGCAGATTCAATCCAGACACCGGATGAGAAATTTGGTGTTTTAGGTGAGACTGCTGCAGCGTACAAAGAGCAGTATGAAAAGGCCGGACAGATTTATGAGGCAGTAGGAACCCAGGTCCGGAGAGATCTGGGAGACAGTCTGAACAAGGCGTTTGGAAATGTGAATGAGATTCTGGAAGATCTGGGATTAGAGACCACCGGACGCAACCAGAGAGCAGTGCGTATCCTTGGCTACAACCAGAGTGAGATCACCAAAGAGAGCGTAGAGCAGATGAAAGAGTACGATGACAAGGTAAATGCGGTGTTAGACCGGATGAAACCTCAGGTGGTGGCCAGACTGGTGAAGGATCAGGTAAATCCGCTGGAATGTTCTCTGGATGAACTGCAGGAAAAAATCAATGAAATCTATGATGAGGTAGTAGATCAGGATATTTCCTTTAAGAAATATCTGTGGAAGTTAGATCATAAGGGTAATATTTCAGAGGAAGAAAGAACCAGTATGATTGGCGTGTTCCGCCTTTTGGATAAAATAGAGAAAAGTGACGGAGCCCTGACCGGACAGGTAGTAAAGGAAGGCAGGGAACTGGATCTGGCCTCTCTGTTGTCTGCCAGCCGTTCTAAACGGGCCAGAGGAATGGATGTGGAGATCAGTGATGAGCAGGGAGCCGTAGAAGCAGCTTCTACAAAGGGAACCAGTATTTCAGACCAGATTTTGTCGGCATACGACCGTTCTCTGGCCGGCCAGTTAAAGAAGAATCTGGAACCGGATGTTTTGCTGTCAGGGGAAAATATGTCCTGGGAGCAGGCATTGGAAGCCTGTGAAGAGGCGGCCCAGGGAGAAGACATGTCTGAATTTTACAGCCACCAGGTGCAGCAGATCCGGCAGATGACAGAGGCTGAGCAAAGTGGATTGCAGGCATTTTTAGAGGAAATGGATATGCCGGCGACATTGGCAAATATGGCAGCGGCCAGAGAATTTTTCTCAGACAGTATTAAAAAGTATGATCTGTGGCAGGAAGAGGACAGCCAAGAAGTGCTGGAACATTTTGACGATCCTGAGGCGTTGGAGCAGACATACGAAAAAATCGAAGAAAAACAGGCAGATTCTATTGAGAAAGAGAGACAATCCGACGATATAACATATGATCGTGTTGTGACATTGGCCCGGATGGCAGGAAATGTGTCGTTTTACGCCAGCGTGCGGAGAAGCCAGGTATATGATGTGCCTGTCTTTACAGAGCAGGGCATTACCAGCTGCCGTGTTACCCTTCGTTCCGGAGAAACGGAAAAGGGAAGCGTGGAGATCCATATGCAGTCGGAGGTGCTTGGAACCGTAGATGCTACATTCCGTGTCAATGGAAAGCGGATAAAGGGATTTGTCACGGCACAGAAGGAAGAGGCGCTGGCCTCCTGTCAGCAGCTTCTTGATAAGTTTGAAAAGGATTTGGAAGAGTATGGTTTCACTATGGACGGTGAAAGTCTCATTCGGGGCAGCAGGACCGCTCTTCATACAGGAGAATATAAAAGAGAAGTGAAGAACCGGGATTTGTACCAGGTAGCAAAATGTTTTATAACAAACATTGCAGGAAAGGATGAGACAGAATATGAAAATTAATACAAACATTAACGCCATCAGAGCGAATCTGAACTTAAACAGCGTACAGAAAAAATTTGCAGACAGTACCAACAGACTGTCTTCCGGATACCGGATCAATAAGGCGGCAGACGATGCAGCAGGACTGGCCATCTCACAGAAGATGCATGCCCAGATCCGGGGACTGCACCGGGCATCCCAGAATGGATCCGATGGTGTATCTTTTATCCAGACAGCCGAGGGAGCGTTGACAGAGATTGAATCTATGCTTCAAAGATGCCGCGAATTATCTGTGCAGGCAGCCAACGAAACCAATACCATTGAAGATAAAAAAGCACTGCAGAGAGAGATCGATTCTTTGCGGGATGAGATCGACCGTCTGTCTTCCCAGACAGAATACAACACCATGTCTTTGTTAGATGGAACCTGCTGTCGTCAGTCGTCATGCGACAATGTAGGCGTGAGCCTTGTGTCAGCCAGTGATGATGTGCCGTTGACTACTTATAAATTTTCCGTAGATCAGGAAGCGACTCAGGCAACCATGACCACTGCCGGCATCAATTTTAAGCCGGATGATGTTGTGACAAAGGATGATGAGGGAAGTATCCAGATCAATGGCGAGATCATTAAGGTAAAACAGGGTGAAACCTACCAGGATGTATATGCAACCATCCGTGATTGCTGTGAAATGATGAATATTGATGTTGTGCCGGTAGGAAACGACGGCAAAGAGTGTGACCTTTCCGATGCGGTAAACTTAAGTTTTACCAGTGTTTTGTACGGAGCATCCCAGAAGATCCAGATCACCACAGATAATGCCAATCTGGCGGCGAAACTGGGTGTGAACGGTGCGCAGGAAGTACAGGGACAGGATGCCAAGGTGACACTGGATACATCTTCCGGATTTTCCAATACAGCCACTATATTTATTGACGGAGGCCGTGTAGAAGTGTCGGACCGTGACGGATTTAACATGATCTTTGATGTGTCTGAGGCAGCAGCTGGTTCTACCGCCAATATGACTATGTTAGACGCAGGATATGTAGCAATCCAGATTGGTGCTAATGAAGGACAGACCATTGATATTTCTGTTCCACCGGTAACGGCAGAAGCGTTAAACATCCAGAACTGTAATGTATGTACCAAAGAAGGAGCAGGAAAGGCAATTTCAGCGTTTGACGACGCTATCAGCCAGATTTCCGCTATCCGTTCCAAACTGGGTGCTTATCAGAACCGTCTGGATTCAGCCATCAGCAGTCTTGATACGACGGATCAGAACCTTACAGAAGCATGTTCCCGTATCGAAGATGTAGATATGTCAGAGGAAATGACCAAGTATACACAGTACAGTGTGCTGGTACAGGCCGGTACCTCTATGCTGGCTCAGGCAAACAACCAGCCACAGACCATTCTTCAGTTACTGCAGGGCTGATAACTTTTTTTGAAAAGGGAGATAACATATGGACAAAAAGGTATTGCAGGAATTTGCAACCCGGGTGACCCAGGCTAATCCCAGTGAGCTGGTGGTAGTGATCTACGAAGCAGCCATTGCCAGTATGAAAGAGGGGAAAAAAGCGCTCTGCGACCAGAAGATAGAAGAAGCCAGAAAGGAACTGGAGCGTGCCAGAGGGATGCTGGATGAGTTGATGCGCAGCCTGGATATGCAGTATTCCATTTCTCATTATCTGAGACAACTTTACATTTTCGCCTACAGGGAATTATGTCAGAGTGTCGCATTACGCCAGCCAGAACGAGTTGATCATGCCATGGATATTCTGGAACAGCTGCTTCCGTCGTTCAAAGAGGTGGCAAAGCAGGATGACCGTGAGGCGGTAATGCAGAATGTACAGTCTATTTATGCCGGACTTACATATGGACCGGGCAGCCTCAATGAAACCACAGCCATGGGAAATGGGACAAATCGTGGATTTGAGGCTTAGGCTTCGTAAGATTTAATTTGTCTTAAAAGATATTTGTAACGAAATGACAGGGCGTTCATCTCGTAAATATAACAGTCGATCAGATCCGGATCGGACACATTTTCAAAATTGGAGTGGACGGTTTCAAGAGATTGGTTCAGTTGATTCATCTCTTCCAGAAGCTGCTCTTTGATGTGTCTGGCCGGGTCTGTTTTTTTTGTTCTCATAAAGGTCTCCTTTCGCCGTCGGTCATTTTATGTTCTGTTATCAATATAGTCCGGAATTGGCAAAAATATACAAGCAGAAAAAAATAAAAAAGCGGTTGACAAACTTAGAGGGCATGTGCTATCGTTGGTGACACCACAAGTTGGGAGGTGAAGCTATTTCAGAACAGGATAGTCTGATCCTCATCCTGATCCTTGCCTCATTGATGGATTTACAGTGGTATAAAGTTTCTAATGGGCTGATCGTACCAGCTCTTGTTACCGGGCTTATCAGCCGGGTGTACACACAGGGAATATTCGGAACCGTTCCCTGGCTCATGGGAGTGATCCTTCCCATGATTCTATGCAGTGTTCTATATCTGATCCGGGCACTTGGTGCTTCGGATGTCAAATTATTTTCCGTGATCGGAAGTTTTGTCACATGGCAGCAGTTACTTGCTATTATGGCAGGGGCTGTAGCAGCAGGAGCGGTGATGGCTCTGGGCAAAATGTGGATGCGACGGAATATGTCATATCGTTTTCGATATTTTTTCATGTATTTGTATGGTTGTATACAGGCGAAGAAACTGCGCCCTTATTATCAGCTTCAGGTGCAGGGAGACGAAGGAGTGATCCCTTTTGCCGTGGCGGTTACCGTATCAGCTATGTACGTGTTGTATTAGAGTCGAAACCGTTATGTGCGAAGCACATAATTAAGAATCGGTTTCGACGACCTGCCGCCTGGCGAATGCGAGGGGGCGATACGAATTAGAGGAGGTTGTGTGGAGAAAAAGGTATTGATCTATGTGAGAGATGAGGCATACGGACGAAGACTTTTGGAGTATCTGGAAACCAGACATTCCGGTGGGGTTGACTGGGAACTGGTGACAGAACGAGGGTTTGAGAGGCGAAAGGATGAAAAGGGAGTGTGGCTTACGGATGATCCGGGCCAGACAGAGGATGAGGACAAAAAAGTATGGTATCTGACTGCATCAACGGTAGCGGCAGAAGGCGAGATATGCCGGTACCAGACAGCGGAAGCGTTGTATCAGGATCTGATGAAAAAGATGCCGGAATGTGAGACAGAAAAAGGTGGTATTTATAGTGTTTTTTCCCCGCAGGAAAGTCAGGCCCATACAGTGGCGGCTATGCTGGCGCTGTATTTTGGAAAGAGGAGCCGGTGTTTGTGGATCCGTATGACGCCCTGGGGAAGTGTTCTGCCGGGACAGGTGTCTTTGGCGGATGGGATATTTATGATGAAAGGTCTGGATGAAACAGAGGGAGAAAACCCTATGGTACGGTCATGGGGGAAGGTATTTGTTATGCCGGGATTTTCTCATTATGAGGACTATCTGGACTGTGAAGAAGAGGAATTTGAGGCGTTTTTGAAAGAAGTAAAAGAGGCAGGAGGATATGAGGTGGTGATTCTTGAATTTTCTTGTGTAAAAGATGGCTTTTTGCAGCTTCTGAATCTGGGACAGAGAATTTTCGTGGCAGAGGAGGAAGGAAAGTGGGGAAAAGAGAGAGGAGAGGCTTTTGAGAAAATGATAAAAAGTGATGAAAGATCCTCATTGTCCAAGATCCATAAGATTTTGTGGACGCCGGCGTGGGTGGCGGCGGCAGGAAGGCTGCAGCAGGAAGAACCGGAACAGGTGGACACGGAACTGGCAGAAAGGCTTTTTTCAGAATCGGGGGTGACAGATGGAAGCAAGAGAAATCAAGGAGCAGATCCAGAGACAGGTAATGGAACAGATTCCACCGGGCGTGTCTTTTAGTGATGAAGAATTGATGGGGGTGATAGAGCGGCAGATCCAGGGACAGGCAAGGGAAAATGATCTGAGGTTAGAGGTCAAAAAAAGTCTTAGGAGGCAGATTTACAATGCCATCCGCAAGATGGATGTGCTTCAGGACCTTCTGGAGGATGAGGACATAACAGAGATTATGGTGAATGGGCCGTCCAGTATTTTTGTGGAGAAGGATGGAAGGCTCCAGAAGACGGACAGAAAATTTGAATCTGTGGAACGGCTGGACCATATTGCCCAGCAGATTGCCTCCGGAGGAAACCGGATCGTAAATGAGTCAAATCCTATCCTGGATGTGCGGCTTGAAGATGGTTCCCGTGTGAATATCGTAGTGCCGCCGATTGCCCTGAATGGCCCGGTTATTACCATCCGTAAGTTCCCAAAAGAAGTTATGACAATGGAAAAGTTATTGGAGATGGAGGCTGTTTCCGAAGAAGCAGCGGCTTTTCTGGAAAAACTTGTAAAAGCCAGATATAACATATTCATTTCCGGGGGTACAGGAGCGGGAAAAACTACTTTCTTGAATATTTTGTCCAATTTTATTCCAAGGGAGGAGCGGATCATTACCATCGAGGATTCGGCGGAACTGCAGATACGGCAGGTGCCTAATCTTGTGCGTCTGGAGGCCAGAAATGCCAATGTGGAAGGAAAGAATCAGGTGACGATACGGGATCTGGTAAAGAGTAGTTTGAGAATGAGGCCGACCAGGATAATCGTGGGGGAAATAAGAGATGCGGCAGCAATCGACCTTTTATCCGCCATGAACACCGGTCATGACGGGTCTCTGTCCACAGGTCATGCCAACAGTCCCAGGGATATGTTAAACCGGCTGGAAACACTGGTTTTAATGGGAATGGATATTCCACTGGCGGCGGTGCGCCAGCAGATTGCTTCCGGGATTGATATCCTGGTGCATCTGGGAAGGCTCAGGGATGGTTCCCGGCGAGTGCTGCAGATTGATGAAATCGTGGGAATAGAGAATGAGAGGGTTAGTCTTCAGACTCTGTTTCAATTTCAGGAAAAAAAGGGACAGAAAGGCAGAGTAGAGGGCGTTTTGTGTGCTACAGGGAAGAAATTGCGGAATCAGGAAAAATGTCAGCGGGCGGGGGTGAGTCTTTTATGAATTATGGAGTATACCGGTATGATAAAAAAGAATTTGTAATCTATTTCTCTATAGGATACAGTATAGCAGCTGTGATTCTCTTTTTATTCTACCACAGAGTTTTTCTGGCGCTGGTGCTGGGATTTTTGGGTGGATACATTTTTTTGAAATGTTATAAGAAAGTGCTGGTGGAAAAGAGACGGTGGCAGCTGACCATGGAGTTTAAGGATGCTATGGATGCTCTGTCGGCAGCTTTGGCGGCAGGATACTCCATGGATCATGCCATGTCGGAAGCCAGAAAGGACTTGCTTTTGTTATATGGCAGGGAAACCCTTATGACGCAGGAATTAAAGGATATATGTACGAAACTTACCTTATCCAGGCCTTTGGATGAACTGCTGAAAGAACTGGGGCAGCGAAGCGGCGTGGAGGATATTCTTATCTTTGCCCAGATCTATGTAACGGCAAGGCGCAGTGGAGGAAATATGGTAAAGATCATGAAACGGACGGCAGGAAATATAGGTGAAAAGATGGAGGTAAAGCGGGAAATCCGCACTATGATAGCGGGAAAGCGCATGGAAGCAGTGTGTATGATGGTAGTTCCGCTGGGGATTCTTCTGTATTTGAATACGCTTTCGCCTGATTTTTTGCAGCCGCTGTACCAGACTCTGGCCGGTGGAATATTTATGACGATTTCTTTGCTGGTATATGGAGTGGCTGTATGGTGGGGATTCAGGATCATGAGGATCCAGACATAGGAGGTGTTATGGGAAGAGTAAAGTTTGAAATGAAAGACACCATGCTGACAGAGTATGCCGCCTGTCTTTATCCAAGGAAAAATCAGGAAGACAGGATTTTTCAGATCAGGAAAAAACGAAGGAAGACGGTGTTCGTTCTGGCGGTGCTTTTAGCTGTCGTGTGGCTGGTCTGTTATTTTACCCCGGAAAAGGATGAAATAAAAGAAGGGGTGGTGACAAGGCAGGATGAGACTTATGAGAAAAGAATCATGGTAGAAGGAGAAACAGCGGAAGGCACCTGGCAAAAGGAGATTTCCCTGGAAATTCCGGAGAGAGTTTTGTCAAAAGAAGAGAAGGAAAAATTGAAAAAAGAGGCGAAATCCTATCTGGATCAGAAGGTGACCGGGGAAAATTCCTCGCTGGCAGAGATAAAGAAAGATTTATATTTTCCCCAGAGTATACCTTCCTGCAAAGCGGCAGTTCAGTGGATCTATGATGAAGAGTACATAGGAGAGGGTGGCCAGCTGAAGAAAGAGGCTCTGCCGGATGAAGGGATTGACACAGAAATAACAGCGGAAGTTTCTTATATGGACTGGAAGGAATCCTTTTCTTATCCGGTACATCTGGTGGCTGCTCCGGAAGATGCTGACTGGCTCCGGGAAAAGGAACTTTATAAGGCACTGCAGACAGCGGTGGAGGAGCAAAAGGAAAAGAAACAGATAAAACTGCCGGCAGAAATTAATGAAACAGCCGTCAGGTATCAAAGCGAAGCAGATGGGGAAAGAAGTTATGAGGCAGTTTATCTGCTGCTGGCAGTTATTTTATTTCTGCCGGTTGTATGGCACCGTCAGATGAAAGGGAAAATGCAGTACAGGGAAGAACAGATGCTGCAGGATCATCCGGAGATCGTCAACAAACTTATGCTTTTAATGGGAGCAGGACTGACGGTAGGCAAGGCAGTAGAGAGGCTCAGTGCAGAATATGAGGAGACCAGAAAAAATCAGGCACCGGTGCGGTATGCATACGAAGAACTCTGCATTGCCAGCCAGGAGATGCGGGATGGCAAACCGGAAAGCCTGGCTATGGAGGCTTTTGGGAGAAGATGCCATTTGATGCCCTACATGAGATTTGCATCCATTGTGTCGCAAAATGTGAAAAAGGGGGCACAGGGGCTTTTAGAGATTCTGGAAAAAGAGTCTCTGGAAGCATTGGAACAAAGAAAGGCGCTGGCACTTGCCCAGGGGGAGAAGATGGGGACAAAACTGCTGTTTCCCATGATCCTTATGCTGGGTCTTGTGATGGCTATGATTATGGTGCCGGCATTTATGAGTATCTGAGAAGGTAAATTTTAGACGAGGAGGAAACAATATGGAAGTATTAAAGAATTTCTGGAAAGAAGAGGAAGCGATAGGCGTAGTGGAGATTATTTTGATCCTTGTGATCCTGGTGGCACTGGTTTTGATCTTCAAGACAAAGATAACAAGCGTTGTAACCAATGCATTTAAGTCATTTGACAAGGATTCCAAAGCTATCCTCAAATAAGGATGGAAGTATCACTGTGTTTCTCAGTATGGCTGGCCTTCTTGTGCTGGCTTTGCTGGGAACCATGGTGGAGACGGCTCGTTTTACCCTGTGTGAAAATCAGGGAGAGCGGGGGCTCTTTTGTGCCACAGAGTCATTGCTGGCAGAGTACAGCAGACCGTTGGAAAAGCAGTATGGATTGTTTGGGTTAGAAAGTGGTGGAGAGGCGTATGAAACAAGTATCGCCAGGTATCTGTCTTACGGACTGGAGCCGGGGGGACAGCATATCACTTCCTTTCTTGCTCAACAGAACCAGGGAATTAACATTGAGAAAAAAGAGTACATGGGAGACCATAAGGCAGGGATTTTACAGGAGCAGATTGAGGGAAAAATGCTTCGCAAGGCGGTCAAGGAGGGACTTAAAAACTTTTTATCCAAAGCACAGCAGGTAACAGAGACAGAAACCAAAGCAGTACAGATCGAAGATCAGGTGGAGCAGGAGAAAAAGGAAGCCAGCAACAGCCAGGAACTGGTAAAACTGATGCGCCTCATAGATGGCATCTATATCCGCAATGGCAAGGTATGCTGCGAAAAATATTTTATGAAAATGTTTGCCGCCGGTGCTGTAAAGAGCCAGAAATTCGGTGTCCATGAAAAGTCAGTATGGGAAAAAATGAAAAAGAAGATCCGTTCTTTTTCGGGCTATGAGAAGAAAAGAAGTGAACTGAAAAAAGACATAGAGCAGGTGATCCAACGGTTAGAGGAAGCGGTGATCATCCGGGACCGTCTGCAGCAGTCAGGAGTTTTTAATGAGTCGGAAAGTACATTTTGTCAGATCATGTCCAGTCTGGTGGTACTGGATTCCAATCTGAAAGTTCTGAAGGATGTGAAGGAACTGCTGATGAAAGAGGGGACTGACTGGGACGACATCAAGGACTGCTGGAAGGGGTATCAGACTGAAACACCGGAGTTTGATTATACAGGAGTTCAAGAACAAGGTGGCGGAGAAAATCCCATTACAGGCATTTCACAAGCGTGGAAAAAGGGGATTTTGAATCTGGTATGGGAAAAGGAACTGTCAAAAAAGGAGATAAGTACGCCGGATAATTATAACGGACTGTATAAAGAAGACCAGGAGGATGAAAAATATGAAGATCGTGTCACGGATTTTCTGGATGAGGAAAAAGTGGATCTAAAAAGTGGACTGGTGTCTGCCGGAAACTATGCGCTGGGATCCTATGCGCTGGATCAGTACATACAACAGTATTTTGCCGGATTTATGAGTGAGAAAACCAAGTGGAAACGATGTCTTGATTATCAGTGGGAATATATTTTGTGTGGAAAGAAAAGTGATGTGGAAAACTTGAATGGTGTGTTAAACCGGATTTTACTGATTCGGATGGTAAACAATTTTCTTGTTATCTGCAAAGACAGCCGGATGGCGGGAGAAGCCCGGGCTGCGGCGTTGGCTGTTGTAGGATTTACCGGTATGCAGCCTCTTGTGACTTTTACGAAAACAATGATTCTGCTTGCCTGGTCTATGGTAGAAAGTCTGGTGGACATTTCTGCGTTACTGCAGCAGCGTCATGTACCGGTAGTAAAGACATCCAAAGAGATACTTACGACCTTTCCCCAGATATTTCAGATCCGGGCAAAAGATATTTGTTCCAGGGCAAAAAAGCGGAGAAAGGCGGATAAGAAAAGTTTTAAATATGAGACATATATACAGATTTTCTGGATGATGATGAAGCCGGAAACAAGGCGTTACCGTTTGATGGATCTGATCGATGGGGACATGGGGAAAAACGGACATGCCGGTTTTTCAGTGGGAACCATGACCGGAGGATTGACGGTATCAGGAAAATTCCAGATCCCTGCCAGTTTTTTTCGTATGCCTTCTGTCTCGGATATGCTGAAGCGGCAGGTGACATTTCATTCTTATGAAAAAACAGTGACAGTCCGTTATATATGACATTTTCGAAAGAGGAAAGGGTATTCTGACAAATCAAAGAAAGAGAGGAGGAGGAAGTCAATCTTTAAATTATCAAATTCAAAAAAACAAGGGAGAACCATTCCTTATTGCACAAGGAGGATACCCTTTCCTCTTTCGAAAAGGGTATCGGGTTCTATGACAGTAGAAGCAGCACTTGTTTTGCCGTTATTTATTTTTTCTATGGTACTTATTGGGTATATGGGTGTTTTAATGTCAGAAGAAGAACAGGTGCAGATGGCTATGGTCCGGGTAGCAAGAGAGGCATCGGCAGGCTATGGGGCCACAGAAGGTTCCGCATATAAAAGTCTGGCCTACTATCAAGGGAAACTGGCTTTATATTTAAGAGACAGTGAAAGGGTTGTGTCTCTGTTGTCTTCTGAGATTATGAAAGAAGAGGATCAAATCGATCTGGTGGGCACTTATAAAGTAAAACTCCCTTTTCGGATGATAACAGTACCCCAGCTGCGTTTTAGACAGCGGGTGCATATGCGGGCGTTTACCGGAGTAGAGACAAGGAAACCGGCGGGCAGGACAGGGCAGACTGTTTATGTGGCTGAGAATGGAAGCGTATATCATCAAAAATTGTCCTGTACTTATTTAACGCTGAGTATATCCCAGGTTGTTTATGGGGATTTGGAAGACATGAGAAACTGGGGAGGTGGGATTTATAAAGAGTGTGAACGCTGCTGCAAGGGGAAATCCTTTCAGAAGGAGACGCCGGTATGGATTACGAATTTTGGAGATAAATACCACAGCCATGGTGCCTGCAGTGGACTGAAAAGGAAGATACGTGAGATGGATCTTTCTCAGGTGGGCAGCCGTACACCATGCAGTAAATGTTGCAATGTGATGAAGGAGGAGAATGATTGATCAAAGAAGGAATTTTAGCGGCCTATCTTTTGTGGATGGCAGCGGTGGATGCAAAGACAAAGACGGTACCTGTCTGGCCGGGAATTGCAGGTATTTTACTTTTTAGTGTCATGGGCGTGGTGAAAGGACAGGGGATCCCGAGCCTTTTGGGTGGAATCGTTATCGGTGTATTTTGTTTTACGGTGTCTGTATTATCCAGACAGGCCGTTGGGGCAGGAGATGGGATTGTTCTTGGTGTAACCGGAGCGGCACTGGGATTTTTCGATAATCTGGAAATTCTTATGCTGGCGTTGTTTTTTTGCAGTGTGACAGGCGTTATACTGATGGCGGTGAAAAAGAAAGGGAAAACTTACCGGCTGGCATTTGTTCCCTTTATATCCGCTGCCTTTGCTGCGATTGAAATCGTGAAGTGGAAAGGATAGGGATGTGTTATGGCAAAGGCTTCATTTACAGTGGAAGCGGTGTTTGTTGTGAGTATTTGTATCTGGGTGCTGGTGGCACTTTGCTATGGAGGATTGTATGTACATGACAGGGCTGTTATGGCGTCGGATGTAAATAGTATTGTAAACCGGGAATTGATCCAGAGAATGAATGAGGATGAGGGAAAGAGCAGAAAAGAGATCAATGAACATTTGTATCTTTTGAAAATCCGGCAGATAACAAAAAAGAAATATCTGGCGTGGTACAAGGTAACAGCAGAATATGAAGTCCCGGTTTCTTTTCCGCTTTTGAAAAAAATATGGCTTGGAAATAAACAGACCGGGATTTATGAAACAGAAAAAGAACAGGTGGAGTATGCCCGGATAAAATGGGATGGAGAGGATGGGTAAAATGGAATTTGAAATGATGGAAAGTTCTTCGGGGATTTATCTGCGGATCACAGGTGAGGCAGGAGAATGTTTTGGAGATGAACTGGTGTGCCACCGGACACCGGAGGGGATTCTGCCAATGAGACTGCACAAAGTGGATGGGGAAAAAGAATATGTATATGATCTGTCAGGGGTAATACCCTTAAAAAAATATTTTTCTGAACATCCATTGACGGCAGACAAGGTAAAAGAACTGTTAGAAGGTGTTTTTCAATGTTATAAGCAGGCACAGCAGTATCTCCTGGAGCCAGAGCATCTGGTAATAGATCCTGAGTACATATTTTATTCCACGGCTCAGAAAAAATGGAAGATTCCATACTGTGGAGGATACAAGAAAGGTGTAATGGATGGGGTGGCCAGAGTTTTGGAGTGTCTGATGGATTATATGGATGGAGCAGATCAAAAACTGTGCCGGCAGATATACGGTTTACACGGAATGGCACAGGCAGGAAACTGCCATTTACAAGATATTCTGGCTGGAGTTGTGCAGGAGGAAAAAACACCGGTTGTGGAAATTAAAACGGAGGAAGAAATCCGGGAAACAAAAAGAAAGCCGGAGAAAAGCAGAGCAGGGAGGGCGGATAAAAAAACGATCAAGGTTCCTGCTAATTCATATATTTATTTGGGAATAGCCGGAGCGGCCGGCTTTTTGGCTATTTTGTACTGCTATGAACAGGGGATTTTTTTGGACGCTGTGACAAAGACGGTAAAATGGGATTTTCTGGGAATTATAATGGGGCTTTGGATTCTTGTTCTGGGATTCGCTTTTTATAAAATACGCCCTGAAAAAGGAGAGCAGATCCAGTGGGATGATGAAATGTCCGGAGTGCCGGAGAAAGTCTGTTTTGTGCCGCAGATCCCTGGAAGAGAGATGATCTTCATAACAGAGTTTCCGGCAATGACAGGAAACTATCTTCAGGTAAAAAGAGAAGGGGCTGTGATCTATGTGATCAACAAAGATTCCCCACAAGAGATTTTTGTCAATGGGAGAGTACTGGTTCCATGGAAGAGGCAGATTGTAGAGGACGGTGATCTGATTTCTTTTGGAACAGAAGAATATGTGATTGAAATTTCTTAGTCAGACAGAACAGGAAACTTCATGTGTTCCAGGTATTTGCTCTGAAAATCCGGGTGATCTGCCAGAGAGATAGTCTGAATGTGGGAAATGTCCGGCAGGGAGCAGTTTTTTGTGGCATAGTTAAACAAGCCGGCAAGACAGGTGTTTCCAAGGGCCTGTACGGAGCGTCTGGTCTGGGAGGGAAGAAGTCCCAGTGTTTCGCAGTCCTTCACAGAAACATAAAATCCAAAGCCGCCTCCCAGAAAAATATGGTCTAATTCCGGAGCAGTAAGTCCGGCTTCAGACAGTAGAATGTCAATGCCGGCTCCGATGGCGGCTTTTGCAAGCTGGATGGTGCGAAAATCATCCGCTGTAAAATACAGACTGGATCCGTCCGCTTTACGGGATAGGAAGATCCCTTTTTCCGGAAAGCGGCGGGTCAAAATCCCGTCGGCAGTTACATAGTGTTTTCGAATCAGATCACTGCAGAGAGACAGAGCTCCGGAGCCGCAGATCCCCACAGGAAGTTTGTTATCAATGGTCTGACACACACATCCTAAAGGTTTTACAGATACAGAAGAAACAGCACCGGCAACGGCAGCACACCCGCAGGAAAGACCATTTCCTTCAAAAGCGGGTCCGGCAGCAGTTGAACATGCATAATAATGGTCCCGGACTTTTAATACCATCTCTCCATTGGTTCCAAGGTCCAAGAAAAGTGCAGAATCATACTGCTCCAGCCGGCAGGCCAGGATGCCTGCTGTGATGTCACCGCCGATAAAAGCAGAGATCCAGGGAAGGATTGTAACCCGACAAGATCCATAACAAAAAGGTTCCGGGGAAGTTTCCCGGACAGTAAACGGGCTGCGGGACAGGGAAGATACATCGTATCCAAGAAGGAGATGGATCATGGTAGTATTGCCTCCCAGGTAAGCAGATTTTATATTGTGGACAGCCTGGCCGGATTTTTGGCAGAGTGTGGATAACTCTTGTTTCAGAGACTGACACAGACATTGTTTCAGAGAGTCTGAATTTCCCTGGAGACTGCTTTGGATGCGGGAAATCACATCTTTTCCAAAACTCCGCTGAGGGTTCGCAAAGGATGAGGAAGCAAGTATTTTTTTATGTTCTGTATTGATAAGTGAAAGGGCAATGGTAGTAGTGCCAATGTCTGCAAGAACCGCATCAGCCATAAGAGATGAAGGGAAATCCGGTGTTAGAGAGAGACCTTCTATGGATTCCGTTTCTTTTTCCAGAGAGACGGTAACAGTGTTTTGGGGAACCATAGAACAGTCAAAAGAGTACTGTCTGCCGTTGCATAATCTGGCACCATGGCAGTTGCAGGGAAGAGTATAGCCGGCTTCTTCCAGCAAAGTCAGAATGTTTTTGGTGTTATTGGCAGGTGGCTTGATGGTAATCTTCATGGATCGGTTTCCCTTTCATTGAAAAGTTTTATTTTCTGTGTTACAATTCCTATCATAACATATAATCAGGTTAAGTGCTATGAAAAGAGGTGACAGGACTTTGGAACAGAGAAAACAGATACCTTATATAACGATCCTGTTGATCGCAGCAAATTTTATCGTGTTTTTTATTACGGAATTTACCGGATCCAGTGAAGATCCGGATCATATGATCGCCATGGGAGCTGCCTTTGAGCCGTTGATCTTGCAGCAACATGAGTGGTACCGGCTTATTACTCATTTCTTTTTACATTTTGGATGGGACCACCTTATTAACAACATGGTGTCTCTGGCGGTACTTGGATATGCTCTGGAAGCGAATATGGGAAGGATCTCCTATCTGGTGTTTTATTTCCTGTGTGGAATTCTTGCAGGAGTTTCATCCATCGTTTATAATGTGTATATAGGAGCGCAGTATACGGTTTCAGCCGGAGCGTCCGGAGCTATTTACGGATTGATGGGGGCTCTGCTTGTAATGCTTATTATAGGCAACAGGGGGCGTAAAAGATCTACAGAAGTTCCGAGATTTATGATTTATCTGGCATTTAGTATATACAGTGGATTACAGGATACCAGTATTGACAATGCAGCTCATATAGGCGGCTTTGCAGCAGGCGTAGTCATTTGCTTTCTTATGAGCCGGATAAAACGGATGGAGGTTTCTTATGAAAGTTAATATTTATTATGGTGGCAGAGGTCTGATCGATGACCCCACTTTGTTTGTTCTGGAAAAAATGGAAAAGGTTCTGGATGAACTCCGGGTCAGTGTGGAACGATATAATCTGTATGAAGAAAAAAGTAATATTATGGTTCTGCCAAAAACACTGAAAGATGTGGATGGAGTGATTCTGGCGGCTTCCGTGGAGTGGTATGGTTATGGTGGATTTTTGCAGCAGTTTTTAGACGCCTGCTGGCTTTATGGGGACAAGGAAAAAATTTCCCATATCTATATGCTGCCGGTAGTGACAGCTACCACATACGGAGAGCGAGAAGCAGAATACAATCTGATCCGTGCCTGGGAAATGTTAGGCGGAGTGCCGGGAGATGGTCTGTGTACTTATGTGGAGGATCACATCGAGTTTGAGACCAATGCAGAATTGAACCTTATGATCGAGAAAAAGGCGGAAAATTTTTACAGGATGATTTCCAAGAAAATGGTGGCCTTTCCTAACAGCAGTATGCAGGTGAAGAAGAAGGTACTCAGAGGAAGCACCCTGTCACTTACCCCTCAGGAAAGTGAGCAGTTATCAATATATGCATCCAATGACAACTATGTAAAAAAACAAAAAGAAGATATCGAGGAACTGGCAAGCCTGTTTAAGGGAATGATGGGGGAGGATCCGCAGGAAACATCCTATGTGGATATTTTCCAGAAACATTTTATCCCAAATGCCAAGGTAAAAGGAATCTTCCAGATCGATTTGGTGAATGATAAAACTTCGCTGGTTCTGGATGTGGCAGACGGGAAGCTGCAGTGCTACAAAGGAACCGCAGAAAAACCAGATGTTACGGCTAAGACCAAGGCAGAGGTACTGGACAGCATCCTGGATGGCAAAAAGAGTTTCCAGGTGGCGTTTATGTCCGGTGAACTGTCAGCCCAGGGAGATTTTGAGATACTTCGCAATTTAGATACGATTTTCCGGTTCGGGTGAGCCAGAGATTCAAATATATAAGCCCGGGAGGGCAGATGGAGGATTAGAATGAAGGACGAGAACTGTATTTTTTGTAAAATTCTGGCAGGAGAAATTCCGTCTACTGCCGTGTATGAAGATGATGATTTTAAGGCTATCCTGGATGTGAATCCGGCGGCCCGGGGCCATGTTATCATCCTGCCCAAGAATCATGCAGCAAATATTTACGAATTGCCGGATGAGGACGCATCAAAGATCATGGTAGTAGCGAAAAAAATTGCCACGGCCATTGAAAAAGCTTACCATTGCGATGGCGTCAATATTTTGCAGAATAACGGAGAGGCGGCAGGCCAGACGGTATTTCACCTTCATGTTCATGTGATCCCGAGATTTAAGGGAGATACAGTGAATATTGGATGGAAACAGGGAGATATGCCGGAAGATCTGGATGCGATCTGCAAAGAAATCCAGGCACAGCTGTAGAAAGGTGGAACGACAGGTGAAAAAGATCATATTAACAGGTGGCGGAACAGCCGGTCATGTAACTCCGAATATTGCATTGATCCCGGAACTGCAGAAAAGAGGATATGAGATACATTATATTGGCTCTAAAAATGGAATTGAAAAAGAGTTGATGGCTAATTTTGACATTCCATACTATGGAATATCTTCAGGTAAATTACGCCGTTATTTTGATGTAAAGAATTTCACAGATCCTTTCCGCATCTTGAAAGGTTATAGCGAGGCATCCCGTATTATCAAGCAGGTGAAGCCGGATGTGATTTTTTCAAAGGGCGGTTTTGTTACGGTGCCGGTTGTAAAGGCGGCCAAGCGGAGAAATGTACCTTGTGTGCTTCATGAATCCGACATTTCGCCGGGGCTTGCCAACCGTCTGTGTCTTTCATCCGCATCGGCGGTCTGTGCTAACTTTCCGGAGACTCTTTCCCATTTGCCAAAAGACAAGGCATATCTGACCGGTTCCCCGATCCGCAGGGAGTTGTTTTCGGGAAATCGTCTGGAAGGATTGAAAATGTGTGGGTTTACTGCGGATAAACCGGTTATTTTGGTAATTGGCGGAAGTCTTGGATCTGTTCGTGTAAATGAAGCAGTAAGAGAGATTTTGCCGGAACTTTTGAAGAAGTATCAGGTGATTCACCTTTGTGGCAAGGATAAAGTAGATTCATCTCTGGAAGGAACCGAGGGATATGTTCAGTACGAATATATTCAGAAGGAACTGTGTGATCTGCTGGATGCAGCGGATCTGGTAATATCCAGGGCAGGGGCCAATGCAATCTGTGAGCTGCTGGCTCTGCATAAACCTAATATTTTAATTCCATTGTCACTGGAGGCGAGCCGCGGCGACCAGATCTTAAATGCGGAGTCTTTTGAGCGTCAGGGATTCAGTTATGTGATCAAAGAGGAAGAACTTACCAGCCAGGGACTTCTGGAAGCGGTTTCTACTGTAGATTCTCAAAAAGAAGAGTACAGAAAGACCATGGAGGCAAGCGGCCAGCAGAATGCGGTTGTAAAGGTGGCTGATATTATCGAAAAAGTGGCGGATGGATCGAAATAAAGAAAAAAAGAAACAAACAAGTCACATATTGTATAACGAAATATGAAAAAAAGGGACAGGCTGTCTGGGAATTGCCGGTCCCTTTTGTTATACTTACCCTACACTAAGAAATGGGGGATAAAAAAATGCAGTATGTGCAGATAAACGCAGTAACCATTATAATGGCCGGGATCCTGGCAGCCGGTTTGTTGTTTTACATAATACCTTCCAGCGGATTGGGGCGGCTTTACAGGCAGAGCAGAGAGCCGGGGCAGATGAAAAGCCGTTATCTTAAGAATATGACAAAACGGTTTGAAACAGCCTATGCCCTGAGACAGGGAGTTCCCAATGTAGAAGTATTTGTGAGAAAATATCTGCTGGGATATAAGGTGGCCGGGATTTCTGTAAGCGGCTGGCAGAATCTGGGCAGCATCAGCATCCTTTCAGCTATGTTTGGAAGTCTCGGTGCAGGGATATGGCAGCTGTTTCACGGTCAGCCAAGGCAGGCTCTGTACTATGTAGGGCTGGGGGTGGCAGTCAGTGGATGTTTGGTAATCGTGGACTGTTTGTCTTCCGTAGAAAAAAGACTGAACCGGATCCGGATTTTTCTGGTGGACTATATGGAGAACACCATGAAACCGAAGCTGGAAGAGACGAGACAGTCAGAAGAAAGGAAGAGGCAGAAAGAAGCGGAAAAAACAGTGCAGGAACCGGCGAAGGAACAAACCCGTCAGCCTATGCCGGCCATTGAGTTTACACCAGAGGAAGAAAAAATCATAAGAGAGGTATTGCAGGAATATCTTTAACGAATAGCGTGTAGATATTAGATGAAATTTTTGGTATAATATCTATACGCTTTATTTTTATGTCCGGATGGTTTCCAAAAGGGACCAAAGAGGTACAAAAGGCGAAATCATTAATGTAAGGAGTAGGTTTTATGGTTAAAAAGATTATGAGAATTACCGTGCTGGCAGGGGTACTGAGTTTTATGGCCTTTGGCACACCGGATAGGGCAGTATCTGCACAGGCAGCGGAAAAGACCGTAACGATCAATACGGGCAATTACAGAGGCGGAAAAGCGATTCAGGAAGCTTTCGACACACAGGCAGCCAGCGATGGCACCGATGAACTGGTTGTGAAGCTGGAACCGGGTACATATAATATTACAGAATCTCTGATCGTTTACAGTCATACCAGACTGGAGGCTACGGGATCCACTCTCCGCTACACGCGTACACTGAAACTGGAAGATAGTGACGGCCGTGCACCGATGATCGCCAATGCCTGCGAAGGCAAGAAGGGATATGATGGGGCCAGTGATATTACCATCAACGGCGGTACATGGGATTTTCAGGGAAGCAAAGGACAGGTAAATGCCGGCGTAACATTAGAGGCCTTTCGTTTTATGCACGGAAAAAATATTTCCTTTACCAATATGACCATGCAGAATCTGAAGAAGAGTCATTATCTCACCATTGAAGGTCTGGATAATGTTACGATCCAGAATTGTACCTTCAAAGATTTCCAGTCCATCACAGCCAGAAAAGAGGCTATTCATATTGACTGTATGCACAATGATTCCATGGCGCCGTCCAATCAGGAAAATACAGTTTATGATGATACTATCTGTAACAATGTGACGGTAGATGGCTGCACGTTTGTGGATGTTCCACGAGGAATCGGTACCCATATTGCAGTAGGTGGATTATATCCATCCAATATGAAATTCACCAATAATACATTCAAAAATATAACCTATGAAGCCATCAAGGCATATCACTACAAAAATGTTATCATTACAGGAAATACCATTGATAAAGCCGGATGCGGTATTAAGTCTTACCTGTATGCCGAGCCGTCGGACAACGACAACGATGAAGAAGGAAACAGCAATTATTTGTCTGCATTAAAAAATACGGCAACAGAGGGAGTTCCTTACAATGCCAATATTCTGATCAGTCAGAACACTGTTCGGAATATTACGGACAGCAAAGAGGGATTCGGTATTCATATCGCCGGAAATGCCAGCCGTCCGATCCAGGGAGTGACCGTAACAAACAACACGGTAAGTGCAACCAAAATGGCAGGAATTTACGCAAAATACGCAAACCGTATTACCATTTCCGACAACACCGTAGCGAACAGCGGAGGATGCAACATTCTGCTCACATCTGCCGGACAGTCAGTGGTGCAGAAAAATCAGCTGTCAGCCGCTGGCCAGGATGGACTTCTGGTTCAGGATTCATGGACTTCCACCGTGGCAGACAATACCGTTTCCAATGCGAAAAAGCATGGTATCTATATGAATACAGTCAGCGGTGCCGTAGTTCGTGGAAATACCACTTCAAAAGACAAGACAGGCGGCATTGCCAGTGACAAATGCAAAAAGATCCAGGTGACGGCAAACACCGTTAAGTCTTCCGGAAAAAATGCTATTGTCATCCAGAATTCCCCAAGTGCCAGTGTAAATGGAAATCAGGTGAAGACCGCCAAAAACTTTGGTGTCTATGTATTTGCGTCCAATCAGGCCCTGGTGCAGAAAAATGCGATTCAGAATACAAAGAGCACAGGAATCGTGATCCAGAAGGGAACCCGGATCAAGGTAAAGAACAATACAGTTAAAAAGGCTGGAAAATACGGTATTCTTTTCACCAAAACAAAGAAAAGTTCAGCCAGTTCCAATAAAATCACTAGTGCGAAAAATATTTCTTTGTGCTACTCAAAAGATGCCAAAAACAGAAAGCAGAATCTGTATTTCCTGAAATTGGATCTGAAGAAGGGTGCAAAGAAGATTTCCGGTCGTGTGATCTCAAAAGTAAAAGTGTCTGCTACCGTTAATGGCAAAACAAAGACGAAGAAAACATCGAAAAAAGGTAAGTTCAGTCTGTCAGTGAAGAAACTGAAAAAAGGCAGTCGTGTAAAATTTACGCTGAAAGATTCCCTGGGCAACCAGGCAGTTATTTACCGTAAGGTTAAGTAGTTGACAGGGTTTAAGAAAGCAGAGTATAATTTATTATATCAGTGAAATGTGTAAGGAGGAATATAATATGGCAGAACATGTATCGTTTGATTATTCTCTTGCCAAAGGGGTTATCGGCCAGGATGAACTGACTTCCATGAAGGCGGCTGTGCTGGCAGCAAGAGACACACTGGAAAATAAGAAAGGGGCAGGAAACGACTTCCTTGGCTGGATAGATTTGCCGGAGGACTATGACAAAGAAGAATTTGCCAGGATACAGAAAGCAGCAGAAAAGATCCAGTCTGACTCAGAAGTTCTGGTAGTCATCGGAATTGGTGGATCCTACCTGGGAGCCAGAGCGGCTATTGAATTTTTGCGCCACTGTTTTTACAACAGTGTTGATAAAAAAGTAAGAAAAACGCCTGAGATTTATTATGCAGGAAACAGTATCAGTGGTACATATCTTTCCCAGCTGATCGAGACCATCGGGGACAGAGACTTTTCCGTGAATGTCATCAGTAAGTCCGGAACTACCACAGAACCTGCGATTGCGTTCCGTATTTTCAAAGAAATGCTGGAAAACAAGTATGGAAAAGAAGAAGCAGCCCGTCGTATTTATGCTACGACAGACCGTGCCAAAGGTGCGCTGAAAGGCCTGGCAACAGAAGAAGGTTATGAGACATTTGTGGTACCGGATGATGTAGGAGGCCGTTTCTCCGTGCTGACAGCTGTAGGTCTGCTTCCGATCGCAGCCAGCGGTGCCGATATCGAGAAACTTATGGAAGGTGCCCGCAGCATGCGTAAACTCTGCCTGGAGACAGAAGTGGAGAAAAACGACGCCATCCAGTACGCCCTGATCCGTAACATTCTTCATGCCAAAGGAAAGAGTGTAGAGGTTCTGGCAAATTATGAACCGATTTTCCACTATGTAGGAGAATGGTGGAAACAGTTGTATGGAGAAAGTGAAGGAAAAGACCAGAAAGGTATTTTCCCGGCAGCGGTGGATCTGACCACCGACCTTCATTCTATGGGACAGTTTATCCAGGACGGATCCCGTATCATGTTTGAGACAGTAATGGAGCTGGAGAATCCGGCACTGGACATCACCGTGAAAGAAGAAGAAAAAGATCTGGACGGATTGAATTATCTGGCAGGAAAGACCATGGACTTCATCAATAAGAGTGCCATGCGCGGTACACAGTTGGCGCATACCGATGGAAATGTACCAAATCTTGTGATTCGTATACCGGAGCAGAGCGAATTCAGCCTGGGAGAATTGTTCTATTTCTTTGAGTATGCTTGTGGCATCAGTGGTTACCTTCTGGGTGTGAATCCATTTAACCAGCCGGGTGTAGAGAGCTATAAGAAGAATATGTTTGCGCTTCTTGGAAAGCCGGGATATGAGGAACTCAGCAAAGAATTGAAGGCTCGACTTTAATTAAAAAATAAGATAAAAAAAGAAGAAATGATATTACGAAACCGTTTATCATTTCTTCTTTTTATAATGCTTCGGACTCTGCCGTTTTATTTGTTCTTATTTGCAAGAAATTCATTGATCTTCTGAACCAGTTCATCGCAATCTATGCCATGAACGGCAGCGGCCTCTTCCAGACTTTCGCCCTGGGAAGCAGGACAACCGATACAATGCATACCACATGCCATCATGATCGGAGCGATCGTAGCATCTGCCTGCAAAATCTGACCAATTAACATGTCTTTGCTTACTTCTTTAATCATGGTCGACCTCCATAAAAAATAATGTTTCATACTACTAACTAATGATTATAGGTAATATTGGAGAAAAAGTCAAGAAAGGAGAATAAACTATTTACTTGTAATTTTTCTCAATATGTATTATTATGTGAGTATATTCATATTATATTCAAAAGGAGGACATAGCAATGGCTTATAAAATTTCTGATGTATGTATTAGCTGTGGAGCTTGTGCTGGAGAGTGTCCAGTAGGAGCAATCGCTGAAGGAGATGCACATTACGAAATCGATGCAGACAAATGTATCGACTGCGGTTCATGTGCAGGAACATGCCCAACAGGCGCTATTGATCCAGAATAATTTATTTATTCTGTCCATAAAGAAAAGGCTATCTGTCTTGCGGCAGATAGCCTTTTTCATGTAAAGCAAGATTAAATTTCAGCTAATTCTCTAAGAGCATGGTCTTTCAGAATAAGCTGGAAATGCTCATTGTAATATGCTTCGGTGGCATAAGTGATATGCTCTTCCCGGCCGTATTCGGACAAGCGGAAACAAGCCTGTTCAAAGCCTGATTTGGAATTGCCCCGGTTGATCAGAAGGAAATATCTGGAATTCATCCGGTTCTTCCAGAGGGTATTTTTGGCAGAATACTCATTTTCCAGTAATCTGGCAAGAGGAAGCAGCGGATCCATGGAGGCGAAAGAATATACTCGCATCTGATCTCTTAATTCCTCGTCTTTTTTCTTTTTATTCTGTTTTTTCTTTTTCTTCTTCTGAATGGCTTCAGATAAAGGAATGAACTCCCCGGTCTCTTTGTCATGAGCTTCATCCATCAATTCATGAAGCTGCTCAAAGCAGTCAATGATATCCGGGGAAACAGAATCTTCTTCATTGTCCTCTTCCAGTCCGTCGTCCAGAGAAGCGTCCAAGTCTGACAGACCAAAACGATCCAGTTTGGCATCCATGTCATCCGGGTTATCAACTTTAGTGATCAAAAGGACAATGGAATCCTTGGAAGTAGGGATCGCTTCTATCATTAAAGGGATGTTGTCAGCATCAAACCCAAAATCAATATTGGCCTGCTCCATCATATCGCGAAACAACTCTTTTGCCTTGTCTGAACCATATGCCAGTTCACTGATCTTTAAGTGGCGCTCAGACAGATCGGCTTTATTTAAAGTACAGCGAATCTGATTTTCGCTAATTTTTTCAATTTTCATACAGCGGCACTCCCTTCTTAATATCTTTTTGTACTGAAAAGTATAATTTATAATGCACTTAAAGTCAACTGATAACCGAAAAAAACCGATGGAAAGAAACGGAAATGTTTTTTCGTTCCAATGACCATAAATCCGTCCACACAACTATTGATGGAAAGGCGGGCAGCAGGTATAATGGGAACCAAGGTAAGGTCATTCAAATCAATAGCGGGGGAGGTGAATTTTATTGACAGTTCGTTTTGATTCATATTTTCATTATAGCAGACAGGGATACATGAAGGGGACTTTACCATATGCCTGAAAGTGGTTACATCACGGAACGCACCTTGCTTTCAGGGAGAGAGACAGACGAGAGACCAGGCAGAATGGATTGCCATGGGGAGGGATGAGATACTGAGAACATGGTTCATGGCGGAACTTGCTCATGCCAGAGAACAGGGGATCGCAGTGGATGTAGAAGGGGTTCCGTATGAGGATCAGACACCGGATGAGGTGTGGGAACTTATGCAGAAACGAAACTATATGCTGGATTATGAAGGGGATGACACAGGCCGTATTGTGGCCTTGCATATTGAATTATTAAAGCCATTAAAAAACCCGGAAAAAATGCGATACAAATTTACAAATGGTCGGTAAGGACGCATATAAAATCCTGCTATCAGCATGAAGGAAGGTTTTCTCACAGATGGCACAGTAACGGGACTTACCCGGACTTAAAAAGAGAAGGAACAATACGCCACAGGGATGAGAAAAATGCTTATTTATGCTCATAGATCATCTTGACAAGTTAGGAATATCGTATATAATGACTAGTATACGGGAAGGGCCGTGCGCAGACAGCGCATGGCCCTTTTTTGAGTTTTGTGCCCGGAGGGACTGTGATAGAAGTAAACCAGGCACAATCCACGTACTTACAAAAGAAAAGGAGGCCCTGTTCATGAAGCGATTTGAAAATAGTGACTGGCTGGTGTTAAACAGCCTTATATATAAGATTTATACCACCAGGGATTTTGAGTTGATGCGTAGTGAATTTCTGGAACAGCTGCGGCTGGTGCTGGATTTTGACAGTGCCCAGTTCAGGCTGGCCAATGAGGAGGGAGAACTGGGAGATACCGTTGCCTTCCATGACAGCAGCGATCTGGCCACGCAATACGAGGAAAATGATTATTGCCGGGGACTTCTGCACGGAGGCAAAAGCATTGTGTACCGGGAGTCGGATGTGATTTCAGAGGAGGTCAGAAGTGCTTCGGAATATTATAACAAAGTGTATGTTCCTAACGGGTGGCATTATTCCATCCATATGGTATTGTGCCATGAAGAGAGGCTGCTGGGGGAAGTTACTTTGTACCGGAAACAGGGCAAGTCGGATTTTCATTATGATGATGTGTTTCTGCTGGATATGTTGAAAGAACATTTGTCATACCGGCTGGACAGAGAGTGGAAAGACAGGGGACTGGATGGGGGGAAAATGACCATTAAGGCGGCTACCCTGCAGTACTCCCTTACTAAAAGAGAAGAGACCATCCTCAGGCTTTTGCTGGCAGGAGAGGCAAACGATCAGATCTGTGAGGAACTTTGTATCAGTGTTAATACTTTAAAGAAGCATGTGTTGAATTTATACCGCAAGTTAGGGATAAGGAACCGGGTTCAGATGTTTAAGATGATCCGGGAAAAGGAATGATCACAAATAAAAAAAGTTCATCCGGCGGGAGACGGAATATGCATAGCATATAAGTCTCCCGCCAGGATGAACTTTTTTATTGTTTACTTGAAGTTATCTGATATAAATCAGACTAAAAGATTACTCAGTTACTTTATCAGCAGTCAATGTAGCAGTACGGTTATTTGCATTCACAGTGAAAGAACCACCATGGATGTTATACTCGCCTAAGTTATCTCCGGTGCTGTAAGTTTTGCAACCATCACTGGTTGTGTAAGAATCAATTTTTCCGTAAGCAGTAACGGTTCCGGCGATATTTTTCTTATTGCTGATGATATTGTATGTTCCCGGTGTCAGGTATGCATACAGGTTGAAGTTTCCATCGTAATAACCATAATGAGACTCGAGATAAACGGGAGCTCCATTTTCGGACAGAAGCTTGATGGAACGATACAGAGAATATCCCTTAGCACCGGAAATGTTGGTGTTGAAGGTAACCATATAGGCAGGGATCGTAAAGTTGTAGTTAGCGTTGGTTGTTACGGATACATAGGAATATGTATCGGGTGCTGCGTTTGTATTGCAGTAAGTAAACAGTGTATAAGTCTCCGGAACAACGCGAAGGCTGTAAGTTCCGTTACTCTTAACAGCTGCACTGTAATCGTAATCTCTGCCATAAGAATCACGGCGTGATTCTGCACAAACATTTGCGCCTAATGCAGTTGTGCCAGCCAGATCTTTTACAGAACCGCTGATGGTAACACCATCTACCAGATTTACTACAGCAGAATAAGATGTTTTTAACTTGTCATTATTGGAATCTGTAACGGCAATGTTAATGGTATAAGAACCTGCTTTTGCAAATGTCTCATTATTGAAGTCGTCATCATTTACATTTTTGCCATTTACAGTAATGGTGTAATCATAAGAACCAGATCCTCCGGCTACGCCGCCGAAAGTACGGGCAGTGCACCTGTTAGAATTAAATCCGCTGGAATCCTGTTCCGGATCCTTGGGATCCCATTTCTTATAGGTAAGCTCTGAACGGGCTGGCAGAGAATAGCTGACCAGTTCGCTGTCAGAACCTACATAGAAGACCAGTTTCTTTGTAAAGGTAGTACCTTTTTCATCTACGCCGGTAAGAGTAGCGGTTGTACCACGCTCAATGTTGTTGAAGAATCCGGCGATCTTCACGGTAGTTTTATTTTTGTTGTAGTAAGCTTTCAGACCACTTGGAAGTCCGCTGATGCTGTATGTGAGCTTACCATAAGAACGGCTGTTAGAGATATATAGTGAATCAGAGTACATAGAATCATCATCTTTGTTTTCAGTGATGTATTCAACGCTGTCGTTGGAAGCATCACAAGATGAGTTGCTTTTTTCAACATAGATCTCAACCGTTTTATTGATCTTAAGACTCTTTACTGTTACACGCAGGAACTGGTAAGCATCAACATAATCTTCCATAATGATGTCATAGTTTTTCTTGTCGGCAGTATGAATCTGGGATACAGGCAAGTTGATGTAGCGTTTGGAAACCTGGCTGCTTCGGGCATCCACCTGAATATCGCTGAGATTCAACGCTTTTGCGCTTGTAAGTGACAGGTGGATCACATTTCCATTGTCTACGCTGACAGAAGCGATACCGGCACCTACTGTTACTTTTACGCTTGCTTTTTTGCCGGAACCATCCGTTGCTTTACAAGTAATGGTAGCGGTACCTTCACCAACACCTTTTACAACACCTTTGGATGTAACGGTAGCAACTTTTTTGTTGGAAGTTTTCCAGACAACTTTTTTGCTGACCTTCTTTTTAGGTGTGATGGTAGCTTTCAGGGATTTTTTGGATCCCACTGCCAGATTAAAGTTTCCGGTGTTTAACTTAACCTTTTTAACAGCAGCTTTTTTAACAACTACTTTTACAACCGCTTTCTTTTTCTTGTTCTTCTTAGAAACAACGGTGATCTTGGCTTTGCCGGCCTTCACACCTTTGATGTATCCCTTAGAAGATACGGTAGCAACTTTCTTGTTAGAAGTTTTGTATGTAACTTTCTTGTTGCCCTTTTTGTTTGGTTTAACAGTTACGGTAGTCGTGATTTTAACCTTTTTGCCTTTTGCAACATAGGCGGTTTTTCCGGCCTCAGTGGTAGCTTTTACTTTTTTTACAGAAACCTTCTTAGCCCAGGAATCTGTGTTGGTTGCTACAACGGAAGCACCGGCCAGTAAAGCCATTGCGGAAACCGTGGTTAATGCCTTTAATGTGATTTTTTTCATGTGTCTCCCTCCATTTCTTAGAAAAATCTAATCTCAGTATAAAGTAAATATAAACAAAAATCAACATAAAAATGGTTTATTGAGAGAATATCTTGTTTTTCCATTGTTTTATGATACAATTAGGACAACTAGCCAAAATTGCATTTTCAGGAGGACAGCTATGAGAGGAATTGATACACCGATTCGACAGATCCGTCGGCGGGTTTTCGAGGAAGTCGCGCGGGTCGCATTTGAGTCAGACAATTTGAATGATGATATTGAAGCACTACCTTATATTATAGCACCCAGCGATCTCCCCACATATCATGAGAGTATATACAGAGAGAGAGCTATTGTGTCAGAGCGGGTAAGGCTGGCCATGGGACTTTCCCTGCGGCCGGATGATGAGCCGGTGCATCTGACAGCGGGGCTGGATGCCAGTAATGTGGCGGAAAAGTATTATGAGCCGCCGCTGATGCAGGTGATACCTTCTGCCTGTGACAAGTGTCCGGATAATATTTATGAGGTGTCCAACCAGTGCCGCGGCTGTATGGCCCATCCTTGTGCAGAAGTGTGTCCAAAGGGGGCTATCAGTATGGTAAAAGGACAGTCTTATATTGATATGGAAAAATGTATCCGGTGTGGAAAATGCAAGGCCATTTGTCCTTACGATGCCATTGCAAAGAAAGTTCGTCCGTGTTCGGCGGCCTGCGGTATCAAGGCCATTGGAACGGATGAACTGGGGCGGGCCAAGATTGATGATAAAAAGTGTGTAAAGTGCGGACAGTGTATGGCCAGCTGTCCATTTGGCGCCATTGCGGACAAATCCCAGATTTTTCAGCTGATCCAGGCCATGAAACAGGGGCCTGTCTATGTGGAACTGGCGCCGGCAGTCATCGGACAGTTTGGTGCAGATGTGCGGCTGTGGAAGATCAAAGCTGCCTTGAAAGAAGTGGGATTTGCCGATGTGTACGAGGTGGCACTGGGAGCGGATATTGGTGCCAGCACAGAGGCGAAGCAGTATGTAAATGAGGTAAAAAGCGGCAAAAAGCCGTTTCTTCTTACATCCTGCTGTCCAGCCTGGTCCGTTCTTGCCAAAAGGACTCTGCCGGATATGGTAGATACAGTGTCCAATGCTTTGACGCCGATGGTTGCCACGGCCCGGATGATCAAGCAGAGACATCCGGAAGGGAAGATTGTCTTTGCCGGTCCCTGTGCAGCTAAGAAGCTGGAGGCATCCCGTACTTCTGTGCGCAGTGATGTGGATTTTGTGATTACCTTTGAGGAACTGGCGGCAATTTTTGCAGCAAAGGGCATTGATCTGGAGACTTACGAATGTGAGGAACCGATCCATGATGCCACAGGAGCCGGAAGAGGTTATGCCATTGCCGGTGGTGTGGCCAGTGCCATTGAGCAGTGTATTGAAGAGTATTATCCCGGCACGGAAGTTTATATTGAGCATGCAGAGGGGCTGTCGGAGTGCCAGAAGATCCTGATGCTTGCCAAAGCCGGTAAAAAGGATGGCTGCCTTATTGAGGGAATGGGCTGTCCGGGAGGCTGTGTAGCCGGAGTAGGAACCAATATTCCGATACCAAAGGCTACAGGAGCGGTGAAAAAGTTTGTAAAAGATTCTACCACTCCACTGCCGCCGAAAGAGTATTCAAAAATAGAGTTACCATGATAAGGGAGGACATGATGGATATAAAAGAAGAAGTAAAAAAAGTAAAACAATGTGCGCCGGTTTTTGCAGGCAGTTCGCTGGAAGCAAGAAACCAGGCTCTGGAGGGGATTGTACAGGCATTGGAGGCAAATAAAGAGAAAATTTTTGCCGCCAATCAGGAAGATATGGAGCAGGCAGAAAAAGATGGGATTGCTGCGCCGGTTCTGAAACGGCTGAAATTTGACACAGGGAAAATGCAGGCGGTGACGGCCGGCATAAAGGATCTGATCGCTATGGAAGATCCTTTGTTCCAGACCAAGATGCACAGACAGTTAGATGAAGGTCTTATACTGTACCGGGAAACCTGTCCCATCGGAGTCATTGGCGTGATCTTTGAGGCCAGACCGGATGCTTTGGTCCAGATCTCAGCCCTTTGTATAAAAAGCGGCAACTGCGTCATCTTAAAGGGAGGCAGTGAGGCAAAGAAAAGCAACCGAATCCTCTTTGAGATCATTCAGTCTGTACTGGTAAAATGTGGTCTGCCGGAGCACGCTATGCTTCAGCTGGAGGCCAGAACCGAGATTACAGAGCTGTTAGACTGCCACCAGTGGGTAGACCTTCTGATTCCTCGCGGTTCTAATGCTTTTGTGCAGTATATTATGAATAACACGAAAATTCCGGTAATGGGACACGCAGATGGAATCTGTCATATTTATGTAGACAAAGAGGCGGATATAGAGAAGGCCATTCCGATCATTCTGGATGCCAAAACCCAGTATGTCTCCGCCTGCAATACAGTGGAAACTCTCTTAGTACACAAGGATATTCTGGATCAACTTATGCCCAAACTGCAAGAGGCCTTTAAAGAAAAGCAGGTAACAATGCGGGGAAGTAAGGCAATCGTTGATATGACCGGCTGCGAAGAAGCGACGGAAGAGGACAACTGCACGGAATATCTGGATTATATTATATCAGCTAAAGAAGTAGAAGATGTGGCAGAAGCTGTGGGGCACATCAACCGGTATGGTTCTCATCACACCGATGCGATCATCACGGAAAATTCAGAGACAGCGGCGTATTTTATGCGCATGGTGGATTCGGCAGGAGTCTATCAGAACTGCTCCACCCGTTTTGCCGATGGATACCGTTATGGATTCGGTGCAGAAGTAGGGATCAGTACCAGTAAACTCCATGCCAGGGGTCCGGTTGGACTGGAAGGACTTCTCAGTTACAAATACAAACTGTTTGGCAGCGGCCAGATTGTGGAAGACTATGCAGAGGGAAAGGCCTCTTTCCACTTTAAAGACTTAGAGTAAGGATCAAAACAGAATGAATAATGGAAATTTTTCTAAGATCAAGTGGGTGGTTCTCTGTATCTGCCTGCTGGCAGGTGGCTTTTTTCTGCTGAAAAACCTGAATATTCAGTCTGTGGACCAGTACGACAAGGAAAGCGACAGGATCGCCGGCCGGATTCAGATCAAAGAAGCAGCAACCGGCAGCAGTGTAACAGCTGCGGCAGTGGCAGAAACGACAGAGACGCCTCCTTTATCTTCGGCTTCGCCGGATAAAGCGAAAAAGGACAAAAAGAAAAAAACAGCCAAAGACGCCAAAGAAACTGCCACACCGACGCCGAAGGCAGCCAAGGCCGGAAGTAAAACGGACAAAACCGGCGGAAAGAAGAAGCAGAAAAAGGCAGACACATCCACGGCGGCACCTTCCGGGGAAAAAAATGGGACAGCCATACAAACGCCCGGACCGGCCGCGAGCCAGGCACCTACGGCGGCACCGGCAGGGAAATCAGGAAATAAAAACAACGAGATCCGATGCACCATAGATATTACCTGTCATCATCTGGTAGAGCAGGGGGACAAACTGGATGCCAATGTAAAAAAATATGTACCGAAAAATGGCGTGATCCTGTCAACCGTGGAAGTGACTGTGCCACAGGGGTCTACCGTATATGATGTATTGAACCAGGTATGCCGCAGTAAAGGCATTAAAGTGGATGCCGAGTATACAAAGATCTATGAGACATATTATATTAAAGGAATTGCCAATCTGTATGAAATGCAGGCAGGAGATATGAGCGGATGGATGTATACGGTGAATCAGGTTACACCGAATGTGGGTTGTTCATCTTATACGCTGAAAGATGGGGATGTGATCCACTGGATCTATACCTGCGACGGAAAGATATAAGAAAGGAAATAAAATGGAGCGTAACAGTACTTTTGCTGCCAGACACCCGGTTACTGTTTTTATATACTGGCTGTCCGGTGTTTTGTTTACTATGATGACCATGCGTGTTGAAGTTCTGCTTGGGTCATTTTTCCCGGCAGCACTGTACTGTCTGTATCTGGAGGGAACAAAAATGTTCAAATGGCTGGCGGGATGGTTTCTTTCCGTCGGCATTTTTCTTATGGTGATCCAGCCTCTTTTTAATCACCGGGGAGCAACCCCATTATTTTATATACAGGGGCAGGCGGTCACAAAGGAAAGTGTGCTGATGGGGGCGGTGGTGACACTGATGCTGGTCAGCGTCCTTTTGTGGATGCGGCTGGGACTTTATCTGCTGGACAGTGAAAAATTATTGTATCTGTCAGGGCGCGTTGTCCCGGCGCTGGGGCTCATGCTTTCCCAGATCTTCCGCATGATCCCATTAATGAAAAAAAGATATATTCAGGTACATGAGGGACTGATGGGCCTTGGAATGGTGCCCAAAGAGGCGTCTTTTTGGAAGCGTGCCCGTCATTTTGCCAGAGAATTGTCTGTGCTGATCGCCTGGAGCCTGGAGGGAACAGTGGAGACTTCCATCTCCATGGAATCCCGAGGGTATGGTGCCGGGAAGAGAACCAGTTTTCACAGGTTCCGCTTCCGCCTGGAAGATGGATGGTTTGTGACTGCTTTTTTAGTCTTGTCCGGAGTGGGGATCGGAATGGCAGCAGCCGGCGGTTACGAGATTTATTATTATCCGGAAGTACAGGCAGTGCCGTTGGGTGGAAAAGCCCTGGCGGGAATCGTGTGCGGCGGACTGGCAGGAATGATCCCAATGGGATACGATATATACTGGAACAGGAAAGAGAGAAATTATGACACCCATCATTGAGTTAAAACAAGTATCTTTTTATTACCCGGAAGGGGTAACGCCAGCTTTGACACAGGTCGATCTGGCTGTGCCAACCGGTGGTTTTGTGCTGGTGTGCGGTCCATCCGGCAGTGGAAAAAGTACTTTGTTAAAGCATATGAAAAGCAGCCAGATTCCCTTTGGAAAGGGAACCGGAGAACTTTTATTCAAGGGAAAGGATCTGGAGACCATGGAACAGGGGGAAAGCGCCAGAAGCATCGGGTTTGTAGGACAGAATCCGGACAATCAGATCGTGACAGACACGGTCTGGCATGAATTGGCTTTTGGGCTGGAAAATCTGGGTGTCCCGGTGGAAGAAATCCGGAAAAGAACGGCGGAGACGGCTCAGTATTTTGGTATGACAGAATGGTTCCGCCAGCCGGTTGAGGCGCTGAGTGGCGGTCAGAAACAGATGCTGAATCTGGCGTCGGTCATGGTGATGCAGCCGGAAGTGCTGATCTTAGACGAACCTACAGCACAGATGGACCCTATCGGAGCCAGGCGTTTTTTCCATACCTTGAAGGGACTGCAGCAGGAGATTGGAACCACCATTATCCTTTCAGAGCAGAGGCTGGAAGAAGTGATGCCTCTGGCACAGGATCTGGTATACATGGAAAACGGTCAGATCGTGGCACAGGGACCGGTTCAGGAAAGTCTGAAAATACTGGCAGACTATGAGAAAATCAAGAACAAACCGCTGGCAATGGAAACAAGTTTTCCGGTGGCATTGCGGGTTTATATAAAAAGCCGTGAAAAAGAGGAAGAGACAGTTCCTGTATCGGTGGGACAGGGGCGTCAGTGGCTGTCTGGGAAAAGAGTTGTGACATCGGAGCACAAGGAAACTTACGAAGAGACAGAGACTGTAATAACCGTACAGGGAGTGGATTTTTCCTATGAGAAAGGGAAAAAAGTGCTGGAACACTTGGACTGGCAGGTGAAGAAAGGCAGTATTTATGGATTGTTAGGTGGAAACGGCGCTGGAAAGACAACGCTGATGAAACTGATCTGTGGGATTTTGAAGCCACGGAGAGGAAAAATAAAAACAAATGGCACAGTGCGGTATCTGGTACAGAATCCGCTGAGTATTTTTACCGAGATCACGGCGGAGGATGAACTGGCAGTCTGCTGCGGCAGGGATCCCAAGGCTGTGGAAGAAATGCTTGAGAAGATGGAACTGACGGAGTTTAGAGAGCAGAATCCGCTGGATCTAAGCGGAGGACAGCAGCAGCGGCTGGCACTGGGAAAAGTCCTTCTAACAAAACCGGAGATCCTTTTGCTGGATGAGCCTACTAAAGGAATGGACGGCGGTTTTAAAGTAAAGTTTGGAGCCATGCTGGGGGAATTGAAAAAGCAGGGCATCACCACGGTGCTGGTTTCCCACGACATGGAATTTTGCGCGGAATACGCTACCTACTGTGGACTGATGTTTGACAGAGAGATCATCAGCTTCGGTCCTACCAGAGAGTTTTTCGCGGAAAATGTGTATTATACAACGGCGGCAGCCCGCATGACCAGGGGCATCCTGAAGGACTGCCTGGTGGCCGAGGACATTATGGCGGCGTTGGAGAAAGGAAGAGCATGAAGAAAGCAGTGAGTCACAGATGTGTGGATCCGGGACAAAGAATCCGGGAAAAACACAAAATGAGATGTATATCGGCATTTTTTCTGGCGGTGGGTATGGCACTGCTGTTGTTTGTGTGCGCAGGTGTGTGGCAGGGGAAAAATTATCTGCTGGCGGGGATTCTTATGCTGCTTTTTTTGTTCGGTGTGGTTGTGTTGAACTTTGAAAAACGAAAGCCCAGAGCCAGGGAGATCGCTCTTTTGTCTACCATGACCGGGTTAAGTGTGGCGGCCAATGAATTGTGCAGTCATACCATTCCCCTTCATGCAGGAACTGCCATGGTAGTGATCAGTGGCATCGCACTGGGACCGGAAACCGGATTTTTCGTAGGGGCACTGGCTCGGTTTGTCTGTAATTTTTTCTCCGGACAGGGGCCGTGGACGCCGTGGCAGATGTTTTCCTGGGGGCTGATGGGATATCTGGCCGGGCTGTGCTTTAATACCATCCGGGTCCGGGGGCGGCTGGAAGAGGAAACGCTGGCCGGGCGTTTTTCCCTGAAGAAAAATACATCTTTCCGCCTGCTGGCCGGGCCTCTGGCAGCGATAGCGGGGGGAGAGATACTGGGATATCTTCTGTATGTGTGGACAGGAGTGCAGGGAGAGACATTCTGGGGCTGGCGTGTGTATGTGTTTGGCTTTTTGGGACTTGCTTTCGGCATGGTGCTTCAAAGGAAAAAACTGCCGGTAGATCCGGTGACAACTTCGGTGTTTGTTTTTCTTATTACGGTACTTGTGTACGGGGGAATCATGAATTTTGCGGCGATGCTTATGACGGCCCAATCCGGCGGGGAGGTAAGTGTGGAGGCGCTGAAGGCGTTGTATGTGACCGGCCTTCCCTACGACCTTATGCACGGAGCGGGGGCGGCGTTGTGTATGTTTTTTGCCGGTGATGTGATATTGCAGAAATTACAGCGGATCCAGATTAAATTTGGGATTGGCTTTTAAGGAGATGGATCGTGTATGAAATGGTGTAAAAAAGGGTTAGAAACGGTACTTCTGGCAGGGGTGGTCTGGCTGATGGCAGGGTGTCATGCTTTATCCGGACAGTCCGGCGGCGAAAGCGGAACGGCTACGAAAGATGTGTTTGCCATGGATACATATATGACTATTACAGCATATGGACAGGAGGCAGAAGTGGCAGTGGATGGAGCTATCCGGGAGATAACCCGCCTGGACGGACTTTTCAGCACCGGATCCGATACCAGTGAGGTGACCCAGCTGAACAAGACCGGCAGTAAAAAGGTGTCTGCGGATGTGATGAACCTGGAACAGGCGGCCCAGAAGGTGTATCAGTCTACCAAAGGTGCCTTTGATAATACGGTATATCCACTGATGGAGGCCTGGGGATTTTCTTCGGGCAAGTACCGTGTGCCCTCGGATCAGGAGATAGAAAAACTGAAAAAAAAGGTAGGCAGTGACCGGGTCAAATGGAATACGCAGACCGGACAGATCACTCTGCCGGAGGGCTGCCGCATTGATTTTGGAGGCATTGCCAAAGGATATACTTCTTATAAACTGAAGGAGATTTTTGCAAAATACAAGATTACCGGTGCCATTGTTTCTCTGGGAGGAAATGTGGAAACCTACGGCAGCAGACCGGAGGGGGGCAGCTGGAAAGTGGGGATTGAGAACCCGTCGGTTTCGGCTTTGAAAGGGGACTATGTAGGAATTTTGTCTCTGGGGGAAGAAGCGGTTATTACTTCCGGCAGTTATCAGCGTTATTTTGAAAAAGATGGAAAAAAGTACCACCACATTCTGGATCCGGCTACGGGAAAACCGGTGGATAACGGCCTTCTCAGTGTGACGGTCATCAGTCCGGATGGGGCCATGGCAGATGGACTGTCTACGGCACTCTTTGTCATGGGAGAGGAAAAAGGAATCCAGTATTACAAGCAGCACAAGAAAGAAATGGATGTGGTGTGGCTGAAAACAGATGGTACGATTCTGGTGACAGAGGGACTGACAGGGAAGTTTAGCACGGATTTTTCCTATAAAACCGTAAGATGAAAAAAATTTAAAAAAATTAGCACTCACCTCTTGACAGTGCTAACAAATAGTGCTATAACATAGTTAGAACAAAGGAAGGGAAACAAAAAGGGCGACTGAAATCCCCACCCGGTTCCATGAAACAAGGTAATGAAGCATTTGTAGAAAAAGGAGAGATGACTTATGTTGATGCCTAGTATTTTTGGAGAGAATTTGTTTGATGACTGGTTTGATGATTTCCCATTCTATGCTGACAAGGGCAGCAAGGATATTGAGAAAAAATTGTATGGCAAACATGCCGGCCGCGTTATGAAGACCGACATTAAAGAAAAGGATGACGGCTTTGAACTGGTAATGGATCTGCCTGGATTTACCAAAGATGAGGTGAAAGCATCTCTGGAGAACGGCTACCTGACTATCAGTGCTGCCAAAGGTCTGGATAAGGACGAGAAAGACAAAGAAAGCGGCCGCTACATCCGCAAAGAGCGTTATGCCGGATCCTGTGAGAGAAGCTTCTATGTAGGAGAAGCTGTAAAACAGGAAGACGTAAAAGGTGAGTTCAAGCACGGTATTTTGAAACTGTTTGTACCGAAGAAAGCACCGGAAAAGGCAGTGGAGCAGAACAAATATATTGCCATTGAAGGATGATCATTCATCCGGAAACTGAACGGTAGTATGAAAGGTTTTGCTTTCATCGTCATAGTATAAATCCATATTCCCCTGATGCGCCTTGACTACGCGAGAGACACTTCTCATTCCGTAGCCATGGCGCATTTTATTTTTCTTTTTCGTACTCAGCGTCCCGGTCAGAGCGTCATAAGGAGAAGAAGGACAGCTGTTGATCAGGGAGATCAGTGTGCAGGAAGACTCCGTCAGATGGCGGATCCGAAGATCGATAAAAGAAGAGGATTCCATCTCACTGGCAGAGGCCACTGCGTTGTCCAGCAGATTGGTAAAAAGAGCTGTCATATCCTGGTAATCCAAAAACGCCAGAAGCCCAGCACGAATGTCCGTCTCAAATGCGATGTTTTGATCACGGCACAACTGGATGTAACGGCTTAGGATCAGGTTCAGAAAGTGGTTGTCGCTGACCTTTACCTGATCCTGATAGGAAGTCCGGAGAAGGTTCTGCACATAAGTATGGATTTTCTCACAGGACTGGGAGTCACTGAGGTCGTCAATGGCCTGCAGATGGTGTTTTATGTCGTGAATGAGGATTTTCTGGCTTTCATCGTGTCTGGCCAGCATCTGATAATACTCGGTCTGGTCCTTTTCCTGCTGGATCTGTAACTGCATGGCGGTATATTCCTCATTTTTCTTCTTGCTCCGCTGATAAACCCAGAAGATCAGAAAGTTGATAAGTAGGAGAAAAATGCCGCTGATGGTGATCATCCCCTGCAGCAGGGAGGGAAAGGTGTAAAAACCGGAAATGATACCAAGCGTAAGATATACCGTAATGGAAAGAAGGGGGATCATATTCAGGATCAGTTCATCCGGATCCGGTCGTCTGTCCTGGCCTTTTGTTTTATGGAAAAAGAAGATTGCCAGCTGAGTGATCAAAAGATACAGTAGTTTGGAACTCAATATAAGAAATACGGTATCCGGCGTGTAGGTTTTGGCAGTGTGAAAGGCTGCATACAATCTTGTGTTGAGGCCCATGACGATCACTTCACTGCTTCCCATGACAGCGGTAAGAAAAGCCGTGTGGAACAAGGCCGTGTACCATTTGACGCGAAAAAGTAAAAACAGGCACAGAAAGTTAGCGAAAAAGAAGGAGATTGTTTTTAACCAGACTAAGTCTGAGAAAGAAAAAAGAAACAAAAGTCCGTAAAGCACACAGGTCCCCAGAAGGCAGGCATGGCGGTTTTTGCCGACTGTAAAAATACGGTCTGCATACAGGAAAAAGATAAATCCTTCCATACAGTAAATAAAAAGATAGAAAATAGTCATGTTCATGGGGCAGGCTCCTTATGATTTTATCGCTGGCTCTCCAGGTAGAGCATGTATTGCTTTTTGAATTCCGTGTATTTTCGTTTGGTAAGATATGCTTTATACTGTCCCTGACACAGAAGAATATCGCAGTGGTCAAAAGAGGTGACAAACCGCATATTTACCAGATAGCTCCGGTGGGTCTGGAAAAAGCAGTTTACAGGCAGCAGACCGCGCCAGTACTGCATCGGGCGGGAAGAGGAAAAGGCACGGTCCGTGGTGTAGATCGTTACCATATGGTCGTGGGCTTCCAGAAAAATAATATCCGACACAGCCACCTTGAAAAAGCCATCGTCCGTTGTTTCCACCAGGACCGTCTGGCTGGTGCGGCTGTAAACATCCAGTGCGTCCAGAAGATTTCGGTGCAGCCGGCGGACTTCCAGCGGCTTGGTCAGATAGCGGAACACATGAAAACGCATGGCGTCATCCAGATACTCAGAAAAAGAAGTAATCACAAAGATGATAGAAGAAGGATTCTGAGCTTTTAATTCACGGCCAACAAGAATACCGTCAATGCCCGGAAGTTCCATATCCAGAAAGATGAGATCCTTGCTGCCGGTATCTTCTAAAAGTTGTTCGCCTGTATGATATGTAACAAACTCCGGCAGAGCCAGAGAGCGTTGGGCAAAAAAAGAACCAATCTCTTTTTGCAATTTATCGGCAAAAGTGATGTCATCATCACAGATTATAATCCTCATATATAAAAACCGTCCTAGTTATATATTTTATCCTGGTTGTAAAAAATTTGGGTCAGATGTAGTTTTCCCGGTTCCATGCTTTGCTGTTGCGGGTAATAAGCAGTTCAATAAATTCGCTGGCAAGAGCAATGTCCTGCGGGGAGCATAAGCGAAGCTTGTCCGCAAGATTGGACAGGGAATTTGTTTTGGCATGGATGCTTCCAAGGAGCAGAAAATCAGGGGTAGTCCGGAGTGCATCGCACAGAAGGATCAACATATCCAGACTGGGTTTCTCTTTTGCTGATTCCACAGCAGATATATGATTGGCAGAGACATGACAGAGTGCCGCCAGTTCTTTCTGGGTCAGGTGAAGTTCACGGCGACGCAGGCGCATCCGCATACCAAGCTCTAAATAATGTTGTTCCATCATATATATCGTCCTTTACCTCTTTTACAAAATTATCTAACAGATATTCTTCCGAATGAACGATATATTCTTTCAGGCTCTGAGGAAGACAACGGAACAAATGAGTTAATTTATGCTCCAGGTTGATATTTTCTGCCATATCCGGTGAGGCAACATAACTGATGTTGCCGGATTCCTCATAGAGATTTACGCCCAGAAGATAATCCGTTGTAACAGAGAAAAACTCCGCACACTGAATGATAAAATCAGAGTGCATCAGAGACTGTCCGCTTTCGTATTTACTTAGTTGTTGCTGGGATACACCTAAGATCTTTCCCAGTTCCTGTTGAGAAAGATGTCTTTTCTCCCGCAGCTGTAGTAGTCGGTTCATACATACTCCTTTGTAAAAATGCCAAAATATTTCTACGATTATTATAAAGGCAGTGAACCGAGAATATTCACATCAATAAAGAGTAATTACTCTTTATAAGAGTAAAAATATAAATGTAATACATGATAATCATGTATTACCGTGAAAAAAGAGACAAAAACCGATTAATTTGCCCAGTGAAGTCAAATTTGGCACCAGTGGTGCGCAGACTGTCGAAAATCAGCTGTTCATGGAGTAATATGGGATTACAGCATTTATGGATTATTTTATTAAAAGGAGCAATGATTAAATGAAAAGAAACAAAGTAAAGCAGGAAATGGCAAAAACAGTTGCAAGAGGATTGGATATGGTGCTGACCGCTCAGGCTCATTCAGGTGCCTGCAGTTTCTTCAGTCAGCCAAAGGCACCTTCACAGTTGTCTGAATTTAAAAAGAGTAAAAGGAACTAAAAAGTATAACAGATGTTAACAAAAATAGTTGATTGGATCATTGGACAGAAGGTTATATCTCCCACACAGCGGGAATTGTACGAATATGCAGTCCAGTGCTTTTTTGTAACAGCCATACCCTTTGTGATATCTGTGTTGCTGAGTATTTTATTACATATGCTGGCGGCATGTGTGTGTTTTACGCTGGCTTTTATGCTTATCAGAAAATTTGGTGGAGGATATCACGCGAAGCGTACCTGGGTATGTATGATCAGTTCCAGTGTGGCTATGGTGACAGGCAGTTGTCTGGCGCAATGGGTGGTGATACCATTTGCTGTGCTGACACCTATGATCGTAGCAGCGGGGGTAGAAATCTGGATAAATAGTCCGATTGACTCGGAGAACCGGCGATTAACCCTGGAGGAAAAAAGGGATTGCAGACAGATGGTAAGATGGCTTAGTGTGGTGGCGTTTACCGCATATGTTATGCTGCGGTATGCGCATCAGGACATACTGGCATCGGCTGTAGGTCTGGCGCTGATCCTGGCGGCATCTACCCAGGTGCTGGCCGGCATTCAGCAGTTGAGAGAGAAACGATAATCTGAAAGACTAAGGGAAATCCATAAATGCGATGAAAAAGTTTGCCTGTGTCTGAGCAGTTATAGTGTTGCGCTGCACAGGCAGGCTTTTTTTATTTTTGAAAGCCTTTTGAAAATTGTTATCCTGCCTGTTTTATGGTAGAATTAAAAAAAACACCAGGGGGAGAAGTATGTTTGAAAAAGAATATGTAGTCTGGAAGGATCTGTGGCAGGGAGAAGAAGAGTGCCAGGGCTGTGGAAAGAAAACCAGCCATCATCTGTACACCATCCGCTGCCTGACAAAAATAAAGGGAAAAACACTGTGGACACGAAACGACAAGTATACCAGTGTGTGTGATGTGTGCCAGGGTGTCAGGCTGATTTCTGCAGATAAATATAAAAAAATCCACAGCCGCCAGATGGCGAAAGTGGAGGCGGGGGAGTTTCCTGACAAAATCGTGAAGGAAGATTTTACCAAAGACCAGATTGAACTGCCAAAACGGACAATACGGCATTTTCTGGCACTTTTCTGGGCTGTTTTAATGACAGTGGGAACCATCAACCTGATGATCGTTACGAAAATGAAGGATGTTTTAGTACTGCCCTGGGTATTTGGTTTTTTGCTGCTGGGATGGATCCCGTTTTTTATCCTGGATCCGGGGTACCGTGAAATGAAGAAAAAGGACAAATGTTATCAGCAGTTGAAACAGAAAGAATGATTTTGCCCGGGAAAATCGTAGGAAAAGAGGTGGTTACAGCACATGTTATGTATGTTAATGGCTATGGTGGATTCGCCGGAAGACAAGAGAAAGGTTGAGAAATTATACGAAATGTATAATTCTCTGATGTATAGTGTGGCATATGGGGTCCTGAACCATGTTCAGGACGCAGAGGACGCTGTAGCCAGGTCCTGGGAGAAGATCATAGGGCATCTGGAAAAAATAAATAAAATTGATTGTCATGAAACACGGAGTTTTATCGTTATAGTAACTGAAAGGGCAGCAATCGATCTGTACCGCAAGAATAAAAAGCGTGTCCACAGATATGTTTCCCTGGCAGATTATGAAAGTTCCCCGTTTTTTTCTACCCGGGACAAGGCATTGGAAAATGTAGAATTATACGAGACAATGCGCAATCTGCCGAAACAATACAGTGAGGTCTTGATCCTTTACTATGTGAACGGTCTCACAGGAAAAGAGATAGCAGACCTCCTGGAGATGAAAGAAAGTGCTGTGATGCAGCGACTTTCCAGAGCGCGAAAAAAACTCAGAGAGGAGATGAAGTTTCATGAATGATCAGGAAATCCGGTATTACCTGCTGGGGTATATAACAGAAGAGATGAAAGTGCTGGATGAAAGAGAACTGGCTGGGTACGGACATGAATTTTCCAAGAGATTTCACAGAAAAATGAAGAAAATCTTCTGGAGTGAAAAGTATTTCGGGAAGCATCTGCACCTGGCATACGCAGTGCGCAAAATAGCCGCTGTCGTGGCGATCGTGGCGGGACTTTTTGCAGCAAACCAGGTAAGTGCGAAAATATTTGGAATCAATCCGTGGAAGTACATCACCTCGTATGTGTCGGAGTACAAGATGGAATCCCGATCTTACAAGGGACTGGATGAAGAGGCGGTGAAGTCTCAAAAACTTGTGAAGGCAAAGAAAAAAGTTCCGTCTGTTGAGCCGGAAGGCATGCCGCAGACTGTGTACCAGGAGGCAAAAGATACAGGGGCACTGTATCTGGAGTGGAAAAAGGGAAATAAGTATCTGCAATATATGAGGACCGTAATACATGAAGGGGAAGTGGTTTTGACGGATGCCGAGTACACGAAAAAGGAAGTAGACAGCCTGTGTGGTTATGAGTGCACATACTACACAAAGGGGGATGAAATGTGGATTGCATGGGATGATGCTAAATATTCGTATCAGATAGATGCAACGAACATAGAAAATCCGAAGGAACTTTTAAAGAAAATGGCAGAGGATATTTATAAGTAATAGAAATTTGTTGAAGTAACTTCAGGTAGTTACAGGAATTTACTTTGGCAATTAAATAAAATAAAAAAGTTTGTCAAGAAATCCTTCTTTGCTTCGTTATGATTTATAGAACGAAACAAAGGAGGATTAGTAGCGATGGATCATATACGGTATATTCAAAATGGGGACAAGGCCCATTGATGTCACATGCAGCTAAATATTCTCCGTACAGTGGTACTCGGGAATATTATAAGTTGAAATAAAATTATAGATTATAGGAGGTAAGCAGAACATGAGAAAAAAGAAAGGAATTCTTATTACCGCCGTATTGGCGTGTGTTGTAGCACTGGGAGTTGGAGGTTATGCCCTGGCGGCACAGACAGGGAAAAAAGAAGTGGTGCAGGAAACAAAGGGGGGACAGACGATACTTCCGGTACTTAAGGTAACAGAAGATCTGGAAATGGTGAATCAAGAAGTCTGGGAACATTTTGTTTCAGAGACAAAGAAAGGAAATCCAGCAGGAATACATGTGGAAATGGTAAAGAAACTAAAGGATAATGTGGAAACAATCAGTACAGGGGTGTGGCACAATGTGACCTTTGATGGCAAGTTGTACCATTATACCAGTGATGATATGGATAAAACTTATCGGTATCTGTTCAGAGTTCATGGTACTTTGCCAAAGGCAGCGGGTTCCAGTACCTATGATGTGCTGGCAAATGAAAAATACAGTTTCAATGAAATTGCAAAATCCATGTATAGCAATAATTCAGAAGATATCGTTGACTTTGAGTTTGCGCACTTTTAATAAAAGTAAATGATGGGGAGTCCCGCGAATGAACCAGTTGTTTGTTTGCGGGACATTTGAAAATATACAGAAAAATTGTTAAAAGATGTGATGATTATTTGAGGGGATTTCGCAAGGGTTTTACTTCATCCATCGTTAGGTATAGTATAGGACTGAATAAAGAACCGTGAGGGATTGTAAGTAAACGAGGAGGAAGCCTATGAATGTGAACAGGGCAATTTTTATTCTGGCTGTAGCAGTGGTGGCAGCCGGGGCGGGGGTGATCTGGCAGAAAGAATCCACACCGGCCCCACAGGCAGCAGTGGAGACAGCCATCAGTCAGGAAAAGTATGATGTTGTGTATTCCAGGGACGGCACAAAGGCGTACATTCATGGTGTATGGGGATACGGTTACAATGGGGTGGAGCGGTCGGCACCGTTGGAACAGGAGCCGGCTTGTGGTATAAGACTGCCACAGGAGAAGCATGAGAAGGTAACTAGCCTGACCATCGGGAAATTAGCCAGAGTAACAGAAGTCGAAAGGGATGACTGCGAACAGGAAGATACGAAAGATCTGTTCTATATGTTTCCTAATTTGAAGCACATCACAGTGGAAGAGGGAAATCCTTACCTGAAGATGGAAGGCGATAAACTTTGCGAAATAGATTCAGGCAGTGGTAAGGTTCGACGGGTGCTGGCACAGCTTCATACGAAGGAGGGACGGCCATGAAAAAAAGGAAAATAATAATACTGATTGTCCTGTCCATGATTTTGGTGGCAGAAGGAGTTCTATATTTTACTAGTTCCAAGTCTTATGCAGATATTTCTGAAAAATTAAAGGCAACAGTGGTGGATGAAGAAAATGGAACTTTGCTGAATTGTCAGAACATATCCATTGACGGACGCAATTACACTCAGTTGATATGCCAGATCAAAAAGGGAGAGGTCAGGATTATCAGCCTGAAAACAAAAGATCGGGAACTGGTGATCCCAAACCGCATCGGATCCTATCCGGTAAAGGTGGTAGGAGGAAGCTGGACAGAAATTCCGGAGGCACGGTGGATGGCGGAGAATCAGCAGAAAACCGCAGATCTGGGCGTGGCATCCTGGATGGAAGAAGAGACGGTGAAGTATAAGTCCATAAAACTGGAGGAAGGCATCCAGAGAGTCGAGAAAGAATCCTTCTATGGCGTCAAAACAGAAAAACTGGAGTTGCCGTCTACTTTTATCCTGGCCGGGGCTCTTTCCTTTGCCCAGGCGGATATAGGAGAACTGGTTTGTCACAGTAAAAAGGTGTATCGTCAGTGGGGTGCCTTTTGGAACACACCGTACGTGAACCAGTTTCCGGAGGTTACGGAAGAAGATATTCGAGATAGAATACTTGGAACGGAAGAAAGTACGCAGGTGTACGAAGTTACCAAGGACAGTATTTGTGTGCATCAAAGCATTAACCTAAAGGAAATGGAAAGGACAGATGCGCACATAATGATCCTGGATCAGCCGGTAAAATTTGAAGATAGCAATGGTAACATAGAGGACAGGTCAATCTCACAACAGGTATGTATTATGTAGGGGAAAAGGCCTTTGCGGATTGCAAAAATCTGAAATGTGTCCGGTGCAAAGATTTTGTCCAGTACATTATGAAGTCAGCCTATGAAGGATGCGATAAATTCGCATATGCTTCAAGACCTAAACGAAAAAAGTTTGATAATACCTGTATTGAAGCCTTTATCGATTGGAAAAACAGGTATAAATATCTGGATTATTTGGATCAGGCAGCTGTGTATAAACTAAGATATACTTATGAGGGGAACTCCTTTTATAAAAAGTAAATATGATTACAAGGATGGGGGGCTTGCATCACTGTTCGCCAAAACAAGACAGATTTTTCCTTGACATTCCCCCCTCCATCCCTCATAATCAGACACAAGTTTATGCAGTCAGGCGCATAAAAGGGGGACAAACTACAGGGTGAGTAAAAAACATCTACGGACGGAAACAGGCACAGTTCGCCGCACTTATAAAGATACCGTCTTTCGCAAAATCTTTAATAACAAAGAAAATCTATTGGCGCTGTATAATGCGCTGAACGGAACCCATTACAACAATCCAGAGGATATAGAGATCTGACAAAAGAGTATCAAGCAATTCTAAAACAACGAAATCAGGATATTCTATCTTACACACAAGTGAAAATCCCAACGCCGCGGTGCATCGTTTTGTATAACGGTCCGGCTCAGCGTCCGGAGCGGGAAGTAATGAAACTTTCGGATGCATTCGCAAACCAGGATGTAATTTTTTAGAAGTCCCAGCCTTTCATAGAATGATTTGTGAGGAGTGAGTACAAAGACGCAAGTATCTGGCATTGCGTCTTGTGCATGCCGATACTTCTGCGTCTTTGTCATAGCGAAAGCGCTCACGGAGCATAAATTATTCTATGAAAGGCTGGAACTTAAAAACGATTTCAAAAGGCTTGTAAGACACTGGAAGATTATGCTATACTCGTAGCAAAGATTAGAGAGTATGCACGGGAAATGGACGATCTGTCCATGGCGGTACACAAAGCAATCCAGTATTGTATCGACCATGATCATCTTCTTTGGAAACCCAAACCCGGAGAGACTAACCTTTTCACACCGATAGGAACTTATCTCTATGGATTTTACTCCGTGGCTATGCTATCATAGGAACATAATAAAACCAGCCAAAGGAGAGTTTTTAATATGAATCGCGAAGATTACAATGAACCGATTTCCCTGAGAAATGTTCACATTACAGATAATTTTTGGAAGAATGAAATGGAGTTAGTCCGCAAGGAGATCATTCCGTATCAGTGGGATGCGTTGAATGACCGTGTCGAGGGGGCCAGCCCAAGTTTTTGCATGCGGAATTTCAAGGTGGCAGGAAAGCAGAACAAGGAGCGTAAAGAAAAAGGAAGTTCCTTTGAAGAACCAAAGTACACATTCCGTGGGTTTGAGGCTTTGCCGGAGGACCCGGATCATCTGGAAGATAAATTTTACGGTTTTGTATTCCAGGACAGCGATTTCTATAAATGGATCGAGGCGGTGGCGTACTCCCTGACCCAGCACCCGGATCCGGAATTGGAAAAACTGGCAGATGAGGCCATTGATATCGTCTGTGCAGCCCAGCAGGAAGATGGATACCTGGACACCTATTACATCATCAACGGAAAAGATAAGATTTTCTCCAATCTCCGTGACCACCACGAACTGTACTGCTTCGGACACCTGACAGAGGGTGCGGTGGCCTATTATCAGGCAACCGGCAAGGACAAACTGCTGAAAGCCACCATGCGTTTTGCAGACTATATTGATAACTATTTTGGACCGGAAGAAGGCAAGTGCAAAGGCTATCCGGGACATGAGATCGCAGAGATGGCACTGGTGCGTCTCTACGAAGTGACAGGAGAAAAACGCTATCTGGATCTGAGCAGTTTCTTTGTAGAAGAGCGTGGAAAACGTCCATATTACTTTGACAAAGAGAATCATCCGGATGTAAAACTGGACAAAGAACATATTAACGATCTCCGATATTTTTATAATCAGGCACATCTGCCGGTGCGGGAGCAGAAAGAGGCCACCGGTCATGCAGTTCGTGCCGTATACCTGTATTCCGGCATGGCAGACCTGGCCCGCATCAAGGAAGACCAGTCTATGTATGATGCCTGTGAAACATTGTGGAACAATATTGTAGAAGAAAAAATGTATATTACCGGTGGTATTGGCGGAACCCACCTGGGTGAGGCCTTTTCCTTCCCATTTGATCTGCCAAACGATACAGCCTACGCAGAGACCTGTGCGTCCATCGGACTGGTGTTTTTTGCCCGCCGTATGCTGGAAATGAAAGCAGTCAGCAAGTATGCAGATGTGATGGAACTGGCGTTGTACAACGGAATCCTCAGCGGTATGGCACTGGACGGCAAAAGTTTCTTCTATGTAAACCCTTTGGAAGTACAGCCAAAAGCATGTAAGCTGGACGAAAGAAAATGGCATGTGAAACCGGTGCGCCAGAAATGGTTTGGATGTGCCTGCTGTCCTCCGAACCTTGCAAGACTTCTTAGTTCCATTGGTTCTTATGCTTACACAGAAAAAGAAGATACCCTGTATGTGCATTTGTATATGGGAAGCACCATTGAGAAAAAGATCGGGGAAGACACAGCCACGATCCAGGTCAAGGCAGATTTTCCATGGAACAGCAAAGTCAGCGTAGAGGCTTCCGGAACGGACAAGAAATTTACCATTGCCCTGCGTATGCCTGGCTGGTGCCGCGACATGAAAGCCACCGGACTGGAAGGGGCAGAGACAGAGGAAAAAGACGGCTATCTCTATATCACAAAAGTATGGGAAAAAGGCGAAAAAGTTGAGCTTGATTTTCCAATGGAGGTCCGCACGCTGCAGGCAGACTCCCGGGTGAGGGAGGATATTGGTAAAGTGGCGATTATGAGAGGACCGGTAGTATACTGCCTGGAAGAGACAGATAACGGCGCAGACCTTCACGAACTGCTGATTCGCCAGAACATAGAAGTACAGGAAGAAGAGCGGGATATCCAGGGAACCAAGGTAGTAGGACTGGCTGTTTCCGGACTTCGGGAAAAAGCGGTAACAGCTGGGAAAGGAAGTCTCTATTGTGCATTTGAGAAACCGGAGAGAGAAGAAGTAAAGCTTCGTTACATCCCATATTACACCTGGGCCAACCGCGGTGAAAATGAAATGCAGGTATGGACCAGAGTCGAATAAAAATACTGCAAAAACCATCACAAAACTGCTTGTACTTCTCCCCTGTTCGTATTAAAATAGGGGAAAAGGAGTGGAGGATGATATGACAGGATTAGTATTAGAAGGCGGAACATTCCGGCCGATCTTTAGTTGCGGCGTCATGGATGCATTGTTATCTGAAAAGATCATGCTTCCCTACTGCATCGGCGTGTCAGCCGGCATTGCAGACGGAGTTTCCTATATATCCAGGCAGCCCCAGAGAAACCTGGAGATCGTGCAGAAATATAGAAATGATAAACGGTATATGAGCCGGCAGAATTTTAAAAAGTGCCGGAGTCTCTTCGGACTGGATTTTATATTCGGAGAGATCCCAAACAAACTGATTCCCTTTGATATGGATACTTTCCGCAAGTTTGAGGGAACTTGCCTGGTGGGGGTTACCAACGCCGCCACAGGACAGGCTGAGTACAAAAACGCCATGGACATGGACAAAGACTTCACCATGCTCCGTGCCACCTGTGCACTGCCTATGTTTTTCCCGGCCATTGAATTGGATGGACAGAAATATTATGACGGCGGTATCGCAGATCCCATCCCGGCGAAAAAGGCACTGGAAGACGGCTGTGACAAGCTCATCATCGTGCTGACCCAGCCCCGGGGATTTGTAAAACATTTTGGCAAGTATGATAAAATTGGCGCCCGTATGCTGGGACATCGCTATCCGGAGATGAAACGGCAGATCTTCAGCCGCCCGGAGCGGTACAACGAGACCGTCAAATACTGTGAGCAGTTAGAAACAGAAGGAACGGCTATGATCATTCGGCCGAACCATCTGCTGAATAGTTTTGAGTCCAATGTCAGCCGTCTGGAGATGGCATACTGGCATGGATACCGCATGACCAAAGAAAAGATGAAAAAGATCAAAAAGTTTCTGACTGAATAAATGGCCTATTGAAAAAAACTTTCACCTGTGATACAATGTGGAAAGTATGAACCAACGAACGGAGGGTAAGATCATGAAAAGAATTAAGACTTTGACAACAAAGAACTTAAAAGAATCTATGAAAAAAGGCGGATGTGGCGAGTGCCAGACATCTTGTCAGTCTGCATGCAAGACTTCCTGTACAGTAGGAAATCAGAGCTGCGAGAACAAATAATCAGAAGCAATTTATAGTTCAAGAGAGAGGGCTGACTGAAGGGGAACTTTCGGTCAAGTCCTCGTTGTATGTTATAAGGAAAATGCGAGGTAAACATGGTACATTTATATAAAAATAATGGTTATAATATGGTTTTAGATGTAAACAGCGGATCCATTCATGTAGTGGATGATGTGGTTTACGATGTTTTGGAACTTCTGAATGAAGCAGAGGACAGACGCAAGGAAGAAGGATTCCGGCAGGAGATTACAGACAAGATGCTTGCCAAATACGGAGAGGATATCACAGCAGAAGATATGAAAGATGTATTTGAGGATCTGGATGAACTGGAAGAAAATGGCACCCTGTTTACCGTAGATGTGTACAAAGAAGGAGTTATCGACTTCAAGAAACGCCAGACGGTAGTGAAGGCACTGTGCCTGCATATTGCCCACGACTGCAACCTGGCGTGCCGTTACTGCTTTGCCGGAGAGGGTGAGTACAAGGGAGACCGTTCCCTCATGAGCCTGGAAGTCGGCAAAAAAGCACTGGATTTTCTCGTAGCCAATTCCGGAAACCGCCGCAACCTGGAAGTAGATTTCTTTGGCGGCGAGCCATTGATGAACTTCGATGTAGTAAAAGAACTGGTAGCCTATGGACGGGAACTGGAGAAAACCCATGACAAACATTTTCGTTTTACCCTGACTACCAACGGTGTACTTTTGAGAGACGATGTCATCGAATTTGCCAACAAAGAAATGGATAACATCGTTCTTAGTATCGACGGAAGAAAAGAAGTACACGATCATATGCGCCCATTCAAAAACGGAAAGGGAAGCTATGATTTTATCCTGGATAAATTCAAAAAAGTAGCAGAAAGCAGAAACCAGCAGAAGTATTATGTAAGAGGTACATTTACCCATTACAATCTGGACTTTGTAAAGGATGTGCTGAGTCTGGCAGATGAAGGATTTGAGCAGATTTCCGTGGAGCCGGTTGTGGCCGGACCGGAAGAGCCGTATGCCATTCGCGAAGAAGATATTCCTCAGATCTGCGAGGGATACGATGAATTGGCAAAAGAAATGCTGAAACGGAAAAAAGAGGGAAGAGGATTTAACTTCTTCCATTACATGATCGACTTGAGCGGCGGCCCTTGCGTGTACAAGCGCCTTTCCGGCTGTGGATCCGGAACCGAGTACCTGGCTGTGACACCGTGGGGAGATCTGTATCCATGCCATCAGTTCGTAGGAGAAGAAGAATTCTGCCTGGGCAATGTGGACGACGGTATTGTGAATACCGAAATGAGAGATACATTCAAACTTTGCAATGTATATGCCAAAGAAGAGTGCCGGAACTGCTTTGCCAAGTTTTACTGCAGCGGCGGCTGTGCAGCCAATGCATACCACTGCCACCAGGATATCAACAAGCCATACGAGATCGGCTGTGAATTGCAGAGAAAGCGTGTGGAATGTGCCATCATGCTCCAGGCGGCATACGCAGAAGACGAGAATTCGTGAAAAATGTAAGATTTGCAAAAAAATAATTTGAAAAAATAGAAAAAGCGTTTATAATAAACTATATATGCTATTTTTAGAAGGATACATGGAGAGTTTTTGAAAGGAGTTATCATCGTGGCTTTAGATATAGGAATCGATTTGGGTACAGCAAGTATCCTTGTATATGTAAAAGGTAAAGGGGTAGTACTGAAAGAGCCAAGTGTAGTTGCATTTGACCGGGATACCAACCGCATCAAAGCAATCGGTGAAGAAGCACGCCTTATGTTAGGCCGTACACCGGGAAATATCGTTGCCGTCCGTCCATTGAGACAGGGCGTTATTTCTGATTATACAGTAACTGAAAAAATGCTTAAATATTTTATCCAGAAGGCCGTAGGCAAACAGCGTCTGCGCAAGCCGCTTCTGAGCATCTGTGTACCAAGCCAGGTAACAGAGGTTGAGAGAAAGGCAGTAGAAGATGCCGGTTTCCAGGCAGGAGCCAGAGATGTAAGGATCATTGAGGAGCCGATTGCAGCTGCCATTGGTGCCGGAATTGACATTGCCAGACCTTGTGGAAACATGATTGTAGATATCGGTGGTGGTACTTCAGATATCGCGGTTATCTCTCTGGGAGGTACCGTTGTAAGTACATCCATCAAGATCGCCGGAGACGACTTTGATGATGCCATCGTTCGTTATATGAGAAAGAAACACAATCTTCTGATTGGTGAAAGAACTGCCGAAGATATCAAGATCCGTATCGGAACAGCCTATCCACGGCCGGAAAGTGTGTCTGTGGATGTAAGAGGACGAAACTTAGTGACAGGTCTGCCAAAGACCATCACCGTTACATCCGAAGAGACAGAAGAAGCACTGAAAGATACTACCTCCCAGATCGTAGAGGCAGTTCACAGTGTACTGGAAAAGACACCACCGGAACTGGCAGCAGATATTGCAGACCGTGGTATCGTCCTTACCGGAGGCGGAAGTCTTTTGTATGGATTGGAAGAATTGATTGAATCTAAGACAGGAATTACAACTATGACAGCGGAAGAGCCGATGACTGCCGTTGCCATTGGAACAGGAAAATATGTAGAATTCTTAAGTGGAAACAACGGTCCGGAAGATTAATACGGATCTTTGGGGTTTGTAAGAATGGAGGAATGTTATGTTACGAGGCCTGTATACCGGATGGACAGGGATGGTCAACGAGCAGAAAAGGCTGGATGTTATTTCCAATAACATGGCCAACGCAGACACCGTCGGATTCAAAGATGACCGGGTAACCAGTCAGGCATTTGACCAGGTGTTGGCGATCAAGGTAAGAGATGGATCGGAAGCTTACCACAACGAAGCCATTGGACACTTGAGTCTGGGAGTGAAGATTGGCGAAGTTTATACGGATTATTCACAGGGATCGATCCGCCAGACAGGCAACAGCCTGGATGTGGCGTTGAGCGGCAGTGGATTTTTTACCGTAAATGTGACAGACAAAAATGGAAATGTGCACACCCGTTATACTAGAAACGGACAGTTTACCTTGACCAAGGATGGATTGCTGGTGGACAGTGAAGGCAACGCTGTACAGGGACAGGGTGGAGACATCCACATCCCCACTGATGCCAAAAACATCAGTATATCGGCAAATGGTGTGATCACAGCAGACGGCCAGAACATTGACACATTAAAACTGGTGGATTTTGAGGATTATGATTATCTGAAAAAATATGGTGATACCATGTATGAACCGGTGGATGGAGCAACGGAAAAGGATGTCAGTGCTCAGACGATCCAGGGATATACGGAGCAGTCAAATGTTAATGTTGTAAAAGAAATGGTCGATATGATTACTATAACAAGAGCTTATGAAGCAAATCAGAAGGTGATCCGTTCATATGACAGCATGCTGGACCGTGCTGTGAATTCTGTAGGAAGATTGAACGGCTGATCAAGGAGGTGTCTTGACGTATGATGCGTTCATTATGGACCGCTGCCAGTGGAATGATCGGGCAGCAGAGTAACTTAGATGTAATTGCCAACAACCTGTCAAATATCAACTCAACCGGATATAAGACACAGGCGGCTAATTTTAAATCATTGATCTACCAGACCATGCAGCAGAAGACTACTACTTCTACGGGAGAGGCGAAGCCCATTGGTGCACAGGTAGGACTGGGAACCAGGATAGCATCTATTTCATCGGATTTTACCCAGGGAGCACTGAATGCTTCCAACGGTGAGTTTGATTATGCCATCCAGGGAGATGGATTTTTTATGGTAAAGCAGGATGACGGTTCCACCGCTTATACGAGAAATGGTCATTTCAATATGTCTATTACGACGGATGGGATCGCCTTGACAGACAGTGCAGGCCATCCGGTACTGGATACAAACGGAAATGCCATTGTGCTGGATCGTACATACCGTACAAGCAAACTTGGCGTAGACCAGTATGGAAATCTTACATATCCGGATAACACCGGTAACCAGCAGAACATCGGTGTGCAGATCGGACTGGCAAACTTCCCGAACGCAGGAGGTTTGACCAAGAGTTCGGATTCCAATTATCTGGAGAGCGATGCGTCCGGACAGGCTACGATCTACAACGCTTCACAGTTGGGATCTCTGATCAAGTCCGGCTATCTGGAGGCATCCAATGTACAGGCAGCAGACGAAATGGTCAACATGATCATCGCCCAGAGAGCATATGAAATGAACTCTAAGGCCATCACAGCATCCGACCAGATGCTGCAGCAGGCCAACAATCTTCGTTCATGATAAGGAGGCGTAGTGATGGCGATTTCAGTAGATAATACATATTTGACAAATTACAGCACAGATGCCTCAGCATCCGCTGCGGATAAATTGTCTTCCCAGATTCAGAATGCTTCCACAGACGATGAAACTATGGAGGCATGCAAGCAGTTTGAATCTTATATGATCGAGCAGATGTACAAAAATATGGAGAAGGCATCCAAGATCCTGACAGAGGACGAAGATGACGACAGTACCAGCAGTCAGTATGTGGATATGTTCCATGACAACTATATCCAGACCATTGCTGAGTCCATGACAAACAGTGGACAGTCTATCGGGCTGGCAGATCAGCTGTACAATGCGATTAAGAAAAATGAGGGAACACAGGTGTAACCTAAGTTTCCATTTACAGGCTCTCTTTCGTGTGTTATGATTTTCAACACATGAAGGGGAGTTTTTTACTATGTGGAAAAGGAGTATACCATGGAAGAACGAAAAGGGTATGTAACCAATATTATCTATAGAAATGTGGAGAATGGCTATACGGTATTTGAGCTGGAGCAGTCCGATGGGGAGGAAGAAACCTGCGTAGGCACCCTGCCATTTATCAATGAAGGAGAGTATGTAAAGGTAACGGGGGAAATGGTGCAGCACCCGGTGTATATGGAACAGTTGAAGGTGAGAAGTTTTGAGGTGCAGGCCCCGGACAATGAGACGGCTATGCTGCGGTATCTGGGATCCGGTGCCATTGCCGGCGTCAGAGGAGGGCTGGCCAAGCGGATCGTGGATAAGTTCGGCGGAAAAACCTTTGAAATCATTGAGCAGGAACCGGAGCGGCTGGCAGAAGTAAAGGGAATCAGTGAGAAAATGGCCCGCAGCATCGGGGAGCAGTTTGAAGAAAAAAGAGAAATGCGCAGTGCCACCATTTTTTTGCAGGATTACGGGATTTCTAACCAGCTGGCTGTGAAGATCTACAAAACCTATGGCATAGATCTGTACGGAGTAGTCAAAGAGACTCCTTACAAACTGGCAGAGGATATCCAGGGGATCGGATTCAAGATCGCAGACGACATAGCGAAGAAAGCGGGTTTTGCCCTGAACGATCCCAACCGGATCCGGGCGGGGATCTTGTATGTGCTGGGGCTTGGCACCAATGAAGGCTATGTGTATATGCCGGAGCCCATGCTTTTAAAAGAAGCAGTCTACCGTCTGGAAGTCACGGCAGAGCAGGTTATGACGGTGTTGGAAGAGATGGAGATACAGCGTGTGGTAATCGTCTCGGAAGAGAGGAATGTATATTTGCCGACACTTTATTACGCAGAACTAAACTGTGCCAGGATGCTGTGGGATCTGAATATCCCGCTGGAGAGAGATGAAGAGTACGCCATGAAACAGATCGCCAGTCTGGAGGCCCAGGAAGAACTGGAACTGGACGACCAGCAGAGGATTGCCGTGAAAGAAGCCATGCACAGCGGACTTCTGGTAGTGACTGGTGGGCCGGGAACCGGAAAGACCACAACCATCAACATGATCATCCGCTGTTTCGAAAAGCAGGGCATGAGCATTATGCTGGCGGCCCCTACCGGTCGTGCGGCCAAGAGAATGACCGAGGCCACCGGCTGTGAGGCCCAGACCATACACCGCATGCTGGAGTACAACGGTGCACCGGGAGAACAGGAAGAGAATGTTGACCGAGGGGCCGAGCAGTTTGGAAGAAACGAATGGAATCCTCTGGAGACGGATGTGATCATTATCGATGAAATGTCTATGGTGGATATTTACCTGTTTCACAGCCTCCTAAAGGCTGTGGCAGTAGGAACTCGGCTGATCCTGGTAGGAGATGTGAACCAGCTTCCCAGCGTAGGACCGGGAAATGTGCTAAAAGACATTATCCAGTCTCACTGCTTCAATGTGGTAAAACTGTCAAGGATCTTCCGGCAGGCGGCAGAAAGCGATATTATCGTCAATGCCCATAAGATCAATGCCGGAGAGCCTATTTCCCTGGACAATCAGAGCAAGGACTTTTTCTGCCTGAAGCGGGACGACAGCCACGGAGTGCTTGAGGTGATGCTCTGGCTGGTGCGGGACCGCATGCCAAAATACACCCATTGTACCCCTTTTGATGTACAGGTGCTGACTCCGATGAAAAAAGGCGAACTGGGGGTTCACCGGTGCAATGAAGTACTGCAGAGGTACTTAAATCCGGAGGCACCGGGAAAACCGCAGATAGAAAGTCATGGCGTGTTGTTCCGCCAGGGGGACAAAGTCATGCAGATGAAGAACAACTATCAGATCAAATGGGAAATCCGTGGATACAATGGCTATTGCGTAGAGGAAGGCAGTGGCGTCTTTAACGGAGACTGCGGTATCATCCAGGAAATTGATGCCTACAACAAGCAAGTGACGGTGCTGTTTGATGAGGAAAAGTATGTGACCTATTCCCAGGGGGAGCTGGATGAACTGGAACTGGCCTACGCCATCACCATACATAAATCTCAGGGAAGCGAGTACCCGGCGGTGGTATTGCCTCTTCTGGCGGGACCAAGGCCCCTCATGAACCGGAACATCCTGTATACGGCTGTGACCCGTGGCAAAAAGTGTGTCACCATCGTAGGAAGCCGTGAGACGGTACAGAATATGATCAAGAACCAGTCCGAACAGCTCAGGTATTCATCCCTGGCAGGCAGGATTCAGGAAATTGAGGGAAAATAGGTGCATGAAAAAAACATCTATGTTATAATAAAGGAGGAGTAAACATGAGCCTTATCCATCTTTTGTATCCAAAGAAATGCCCGGTCTGTGGATCGGCAAAGACGGCAGATGAAAAAGATGTATTCTGCCCGGATTGTTATAAAAATCTGATCTGGGTAGAGGAACCGTGCTGTAAGCACTGCGGTAAGCCTGTTGCATCGGAAAAAGTAGAACTTTGTTATGACTGCGGCCGGCGGGACAGCCAGCTGCGGCAGGGGACAGCACTGTGGGTATATGATGATAAAGGAAAGCAGATGATGCACCTTTATAAATACACGGGTCAGTCCGTGTTAAGCGAAGTGTTTGGCAGAGAACTGATAAAGCATAAGGGAAGGCAGATCGCCGCCTGGCAGCCGGATGTGGTAATGGCAGTGCCGCTGCACCGGAGACGGCTGTGGTTCCGGGGATACAATCAGGCAGAAAAACTTGCCGGGTATGTGGCACAGGCGCTAAAAATCCCTGTGATGGAGTCCGGTCTGATCCGCCTGAAAAACACCAGACCACAGAATCAGTTAAACGACAAACAAAGACGGCACAATCTAAGCGATGTCTTTGAAGTACCGGCGTCCGCCATGAAGCAGATACAGGGGAAGAGGATTTTGCTGATGGATGATATTTACACTACCGGGTCTACCCTGGAAGCGTGTGGATCGGCCCTGCGGCAAGCAGGGGCAGAGGATATATATTTTGCCTGCCTGTGTATTGGAAGTGAGGAATCTATATGAGGAAGGCCGTTAATCAAAGGAGGGAACGAATATGGAAATATTAGCATGTTCACATTGTGGAAAATTATTCAATTACATCCGGGGAGACAGGTTGTGCCCTGCCTGCCAGAAGGCGATGAATGACCATTTTGTAGAGGTTAAAAAATATGTCAGAGAGCATCCAAATGTGGATATCACCACATTATCTCAGGAAATGAAAGTGTCAGTGCGTCAGATCCACCGCTGGATCCGTGAGGAGAGACTGGTTTTCTCCGACGATTCACCCATCGGTCTGCCTTGTGAGTGCTGTGGTGTTACTATTAAGACCGGCCGTTACTGCGATGCCTGCCGCAACCAGATGGCAGCAGGCTTGAAAAAAGCAGCCGGTATCCAGGACAAACCAGTGGCCACAACGCCTAGCAGACTGAGAAGTACCGAGGAGAAAATGAGATTTAAAAAGTAAAATAAAAGAGGGTTTCTTTCCGTCGGGGAAGAAGCCCTCTAACTCATCCAAGGCAGATCAGAGACGGTGGATACCATCCTCTTTGATCTGTATTTTTTTCTGTTTCATGAGACGGCCGATGGCACGTTTGAAAGCAGCTTTACTGATCTGAAACTCCCGCTTGATGATCTCCGGAGAGGTCTTGTCATGGAACGGCAGGTATCCGCCGGCTTCTTCCAGACGGCTGTAGATACGCTCTGCATCCATACCCATCTGAACTTTTACCTTTTCCTGCAGGCTTAAAGTAAGTTTGCCCTCTTCGGTGACTTCTTTCACCCGGGCGTCCACTTCTTCTCCTACCTTTAACTCCCTGGTCATTTCGTTGTGAGGGATCAGGGCGGAAAATTCATCGTCTACCGCTACGAAACAGCCAAAACTGTCGGTAATTTCATAGATCCGTCCATGTACTTTGTCTCCCTTTTTATAAGGACTTTCGCAGGATAGATAATCATAGATCTTCATGGTGGCGCAGAGGCGTTCGCTTTTATCTATATACAGAGTGACCAAAACAGTGTCACCCATCCGTACACGGGCTGTCTGCTCTTTGAAAGGCAGGAACAGATCTTTCGCAAGGCCCCAGTCCAGAAAAGCACCAATATTGGTAATGTCTTTTACCTTCAAAGCGGCCACTTCCCCCATCTGCAAATAAGGCACCGCCGTAGTGGCAATGAGACGATCCTCAGAATCTTTGTACAAAAAGACATCGATCTTGTCTCCTTTTTCCAGGGAATCCGAAACCTGGTTGTTTGGCAGCAGAACCTCGAAATTCCGGTCTGTGCCGGATCCTAAGTACACGCCGAAGCGGCTGAAGCGAAGCACATATAAGTTGGCAGTCGTTCCTAATAATAATTGTTCTGTATTCATAGTCATCTCCATTCTATCTGTCGGTGGTCAGGCTTTTACACTGCCGGAAAACTCACACAGAAAATAAGGGTTTTCATCGGCGTCGGTTAAAACAACATAAAAATGCTCATCGTCCCGGGCAGTGCGGATATAAAGGGTGTCCCCCATTTTGGCGGCCAGCCGGAACTCAGCTCTCAGTTCGGACACTTCATAGCCCACAGGAAGCACATTCACAGCCATCCGCACATACTGGCCGTTGTTTACATGACGGTTGGTGTCCAGATAATTTTCGCATACCGGCACTTCCTGCACCAGAGTGAGGGGCAGGCTGCATTTTACCTTCCGGGAACCATACTCCATATCATAGGCAGGCTCCGTCTCATAGGCCTCGATCTCCTCGGCATCAATGTGAGCCGGCTTGCCGGACTGGTTGTCAAAGTAAAACCAGCGGGAATCCGCATAGGCGAGTACCTCATCTTCCTGGGAGCGCATACAGAAATTACGGCATCCCCAGATCCCCTGGAATTTATAAGGCCAGGTGTAAGTGGTGTAGCGTTCTCCCAACAGCGGCCGACGCTTAAATACGATATGCCAGGCACTGACCAGCCAGGCGCGGTTTTTCTCCAGCAGTTTCAAGGCACCGTGGCCGATATCTTCACTGTGGAACAAACAGCAGTCCTGCATGGCATCCACCACATTGGAAACGCCCAATTTGCCCTCTTTGTCAAGTTGGCTGTAACTTACCCGGTTTTTATAACTATACATGAAAACATCATCTCTTTTCTAATCGGAATTCGTTTAAGCATAAGTATACTATTTTTTTTAGAAAAAAACTAGTGAATTCTGAGAAACTTTGCGTTATACTGTAAAGGAAAACAAGATAGGAAGGTGTGACATTCTATGAAAAAAATAATAGCAACGGATAAGGCACCGGCAGCCATCGGACCATATTCCCAGGCAGTCGAAGTAAACGGACTTATTTTTACCTCGGGTGTGATCCCAATCGTGCCGGCTACCGGTGAACTGGTACAGGGCGGTATCGAAGAGCAGGCAGACCAGGCCATCGGCAATCTGGCAGCACTGATCGAGGCATCCGGTGCCCGGGTGGAAGACACCATCAAGACCGTTGTCTTTATAAAAAATATGGACGACTTTGGCAAAGTCAACGAGATTTACTCCAAGTATTTCAAGACGGACTGTCCGGCCCGCTCCTGCGTAGAAGTGGCAAGACTGCCAAAGGATGTATTGATCGAGATTGAAGCCATTGTGGCAAAGAATTAAAGGAAAGGGACGAAGAAGATGGATATCAACACATTGCAAAAAGATATGATCGCAGCTATGAAGGCGAAAGATAAAGAAAGAAAAGCAGTGATTTCGGATATGTATTCAGCAGCGAAAAAGCTGGCTATTGACGAAGGAAAGAGAGACGATATACCGGATGAACTGGTAGACCGTGCCATTCTGAAAGAATTAAAGACGGTTAAGGAACAGGTAGAGACTTGCCCGGCCGAAAGACAGGACTTATTGGATGAGTACAAATTTCGTCTGGCAGTGATCACCGAGTATGCACCGAAGATGCTTTCTGCCGAAGAAGTAGAAGAAATCCTCACCACGCAGTTTGCAGAAGTGATCGCTACCAAGAACAAAGGACAGATCATGAAGGCTGTCATGGCAGAATTAAAAGGAAAAGCAGACGGCAAAGTGATCAACCAGGTAGTAGGAAAACTCTGTCAGTAAAAAGGATTGTGTTACTGTAGTAGAATGAAAGAGACACTGACAATATATGGAAAACTAATGAGAATCCCTGTATTCTCGTAAAAAATGTCGAATTATCAAAGAAAAAAATAGAGATGGAAATATTGACATCTCTATTTTTCCTTGTTATACTGTAACATATGTTTAATAATTTTGTAACAACTTAGATTCGTTATGTTTTTTAGAACGGAGGATTGTATGGGGCGTGATCGTCTAGTAAAGGCAGTGCTTGGCACAGGTCTGGTATTGTCTTTAGGAATATTTGGAAAATATATAGTCTCTACTTCCACCACCATGGGAACAGAGACAGAGTTAGCAGGTATGTCATATACACTGGATCAGTATTGTTCGGTACAGGTAGGAACCAACACCACCAATACGGACCCGGAAGCTATCGTGGCATTTGACAGCAACACAGCCAATGGTGGAAATGCCAACGGAGGCACCAACGCGAATGGTACTACGACCAGTGGAACCGCTGTATCCAGTGCTACACCGGAGCCGACTCAGGCAGCCACGGCTACGGCCACACCGAAGCCGGAATCAGAGTATGCCAATGTGGGAATTTCCATTGCCGCAGATTATGTAAATATCCGTAAGAAACCGGATACAGATGCGGAGATCGTCGGCAAATTGTACCGGGGCAGTGCCGCTACTATTATGAAGACAGAAGGAGACTGGGTTTATATCAAATCCGGATCTGTCAGCGGTTATATTATGAAAGATTATCTGGCTATCGGCTACAGTGCAGAGAAGCTGATCGACCAGTTTGGAACCAAGTATGTAACCGTCACCACCGATACATTGAAAGTGCGTGAGAAGATGAACACAGACTGTACGGTTCTGACTCTTCTGGCACAGGATGAGACCTATGAAGTGGAAAAAGTAGAAGACCAGTGGGTCAAGATCACCGTGGATGATGATACATCCGGATATGTATCCAAGGATTATGTAAAGGTATCCGTTAAATTCAAAAAAGCGGTATCCATAGAAGAGGAACGAGAGGAACAGCGTCGTAAAGAGGCTGCAGAAGCGGCAGAGCGTCAGCAGCAGCGACAGGTAAAAGCAGCGGCAAACGACGACAATGACAGCAGTTCCAGCAAGAGCAGTTCTTCCGGCAAGAGCAGTAGCTCCAGTTCCAGCAGTAAGAGCAGCAACTCAAGCAGTTCTTCCGGCAAGAGCAGCAGTAGTAAGAGCAGCAGTTCCCACAAGAGCAGCAGCAGTGGAGGCGGCGGAAACGCCGGCAAGTCTTCCGGCAAGAGTAACTCATCCGGAGGCGGCGGCCGTACCGGCAGCAGTAGCAGCGGCGCAAGTTCCGACGGAGGCGGCGGATCTGCCGGATCCAGTGGCGGAAGTTCCAGCGGATCCGGCGGAGGCAGTGCATTAGGAAGCGGTGATGGTTCGGTTATCGCTGCATACGGACTGAAGTTCGTGGGAAATCCTTACCGTTATGGTGGAACCAGCCTGACTAACGGTACAGACTGCTCCGGATTTACCATGTCTATCTTCAAGAAGTTCGGCATCAGCCTGCCAAGAACATCCAGTGAACAGTCCCGCACCGGTAAAAAGATCAGTGTATCAGATGCAAGAGCCGGAGACCTGATCTTCTACGGAAGCGGTGGACATGTCAGCCATGTGGCACTCTGCATCGGAGGCGGCCGTGTGGTTCACGCAAGTAATCGTAAAGATGGCATCAAGACCAGCAATATTTATTATCGTACCCCAATCTGCGCAAGAAGAGTGATCGACTAAGCAGAGAGGAGGCAAAGAGACTGTCATACGGTGAGAAAAGTCATTGTATGGCAGTTTTTTTATGCCCAGGTAATGGCAAAAATATGTAATTATTAAATATAAAGAAAATATATAACAAAAATAAAATGGACATGGGAAAAGGATTGACTTTATCTTGTGAATATTGTACAATGTTGAAAGGAAATTCGTAGAGAGTATAGTTTAATTGTACAATCTATGGGTGGATCTAAGTCCGTATATGAGAGGATGCGGCAAAACAAAATATTTATAAGGAGGAAACTAATACGATGAGAAAAAGTTTCAAAAAAGTATTGTGCGCTGTCATGGCTGCAAGTATGGTATTCTCAACACCAATTGCAACTAATGTAGTGGCACAGGCTGCAACAGGCGAAGATGGTGCTTCTTTGACTGTTCCAGTTACAGCATCAACAACTCTGAATGATGTTGTATCTGATAGCAAAGCAAACGGTTATCAGTCTAAGAGAAGTGATTTTTACAGTGTAGAGGGTGACTTTGATGTAACCTTTACATTGACGAATATTACTTCTGACATGGGAGGCAACTGGAATACTCCACTGCTTGACATCCGTACAGCAGCAAACAAAGAAGAAGCAGCATTGATTGCACAGTATCGTGGAGATAATTGGATCAATAATGATGCAGGCCGTGCAATTACAACGACCATCGGTCAGTGGCAATCTGACAATGCCACATGGATGGCTAACGGAGAGTGGGCTGGCTTTGTAGGAATCTGTAAAGATGCAACAGCTACAGTTAATGTTAAGAAGAGTGGTGCAACATACTATGTAACAGAGACTTTCACAGGTACTGAATCAAACCCTGGATATGCTGGTAAGTCTTATGTACAGAAGTACATCACAACTCCAGCTGAGGTACCAGATACAACTTATCTGGACTTCACAATTGATGGATGTACTGTAACAGTATCCAAAGTAGAAGTGGCTGAGAATGTATACGGTGTAACAGCTGAGAAAACTTTGAACCTTGTAACAAACGGAACTAACGAAGGTAATGTAACGGCAGTGGCTAAGCACAACAATGTTGTAGATGCTGAAGCAGAGGTAATATATAAATCTGCGGATGAAAAAGTTGCAACAGTAGATGCAACTGGTAAAGTAACTGCTGTAGCAAATGGTGAGACAACCATTACATCTACATACCAGGGCGAGACAGCTACAACAAAGGTAGTTGTTACAACAGATGCGAAGAGCGTTGCCATCTCCGGTGAAGGTGTTGCAGAAGGAAAAGGAACTCTGAGCATTCTTAAGGACAAAAAGAACGGCAGTGTCGCTCCAGGTAAAGTAGCATTGACTGCAACGGTTACTCCAGAAAATGCATCTGTAAAGGATATTGTGTGGAGCGTTGAAGGCTCAGCAGCAACTGTAGATGTGAAGGGTGTCGTTACAACAACAGATAGCGCTCAGGATGGTGACAAAGTAACTGTAACAGCAACTGTAAAAGGGACAACGATTTCTGATTCAGTAGAGTTTACAATTGGTGTAAAAGAAGAATCATTTGTTGATCCTACTTCTGTAGCCGTATCTCCAGCAGCTGTAACTGCAAATGCTGGTGAAGAAGTTAAATTCACAGCAGCTGTATATGGCGAAGGCGGAGAAATGGCAACAAACCAGGGTGTAGCATGGTCTGCTAAGAATGCAAGCGGAACAGCTATCTCCATTAGCGAAGAGGGTGTATTGACTGTTCCTAGTGATGTAAAAGAAGGCGATAAGATCACTGTAACAGCTACATCAAAAGCAAATGGCGAAGTTACTGGAACAGCAACAATCAAAGTTCATTTGTATGAGCCTTTAACAGGTACCGGATGGTGGGGAAATCACCAGACCAGCAAGGACCGTATCTTGAAAGGTGACGGATCTGTCAGCTTTATCCTTGAGAACAACAAAGCTGATACAGCTGGAAACATCGGATTCTGTGTAGAAGCATACGCTGTAAATGCAGATGGTACTAAATATGAGACAAAAGAGACAATTGCAACAGCAGAGAAGGGTGCTTACATCACATCTTCTTACAACGGAAATTTCGAAGGATGGGTAGCTGGTATCCCTGCTGCTAAGATGGGACAGACTGATTCTGTAAACTTTGCTGCTAACCCAGACAACTTCTACAACATCTCTGCAAGTAAAGAAGCTTTCCTTCCAGAGCATAACTACAAAGTAACATTTACAAAGAAGGGTAATGACTACCTTATTCTGATGAAAGACTTGAACGATGATACATGGTTCTATCGTCAGATCTTCAAGGGTGCTGATATGGAATCCGATACACTGGGTATCCACTTTATGGCACAGCTTGGTACATTCAACCTGGTAGACACAGATGATCATCTTACAACAAATACAACTGACAAACCACAGGTTGTAAGACCAAAACCAAACCCAGGCAACAATACTACACCAAGTCCTAGTCCAAGCCCAAGCAATAATAACACAAATAAGAACAACACAACAAACAATAACACAACAAACAATAACAAAACAACAACTTTAACAGATGCTAAGAGTACAGTAAAAGCTGCTAAGATTACAGTTAAGAAAGGCAAAAAAGCAGTTAGCAAAGTAACAGTTAAGAAGGGCAAAAAGGTTACTTTGAAAGTATCTGTTAACTCTAAGGGTAAACTTTCTGTAGCTAAACTTTCTAAGAAAGCTAAGAAGATCGCTAAAGTAACTCTTAAGAAGGGTAAACTTACTATCAAAGGTAAGAAGAAAGGTAAAGTAACATTGAAGATTAAGGCTGCTAAGAAAGGCAAATATAAGAAAGCAACTAAATCTATCAAAGTTACAGTAAAATAATAGTTATCGTTTCGGATAAGTGTTATCCTTAAAAAAGGGAGGCTGTCCTCTCCGTGATATTCACGGGGAGACAGCCTCCTTTTTATGTTGGTATGAAGATAACTTCTCTTTACATACAAGCCAGAGCAATGGTTCCGGCCAGGATCAATAAAAGTCCGATAAAGCCACGGCGGTTAAGCTTTTCGTGGAATACAAGGAATGAAAAGATAATGGTCACAAGAATACTCAGTTTATCGATGGGAACGACCACACTGGCAGAACCCTGCTGCAGTGCTTTGTAATAGCAAAGCCAGGAACCGCCGGTAGCAAAACCGGATAAAACGATAAACAAAAGTTCATTCTTTTGAACTTTGGCCACTTCCTGTCCTTTCTTGGTCACAAATACCATGATCCATGACATGACAAGGACAACACAAGTACGGATGGCTGTTCCCAGATTAGAATCCACATGTTCAATGCCGACTTTTCCAAGAATGGAAGTGAGACTGGCAAAGATGGCGGAGAAAAGTGCGTAAATGAGATAACTTTTACCGGACTGGGCGGCAGCCTCTTTTTTTGAAATCATAAAAAGAGTACCAAGTCCAATGGCAATGACGCACAGCAGTTTGTAAAAGCTGACTCCTTCCTGCAGAAAGATAAAAGCGAGAAGAATGGATAACACCGTACTGGATTTATCAATGACCACAACTTTGTTTACATCGCCAACCTGCAACGCCCGGAAATAACAGAGCCAGGAAGCACCAGTTGCCAGTCCCGAAAGAACCAGGAAAAGCCAAGTGCGTCCATCCACGGACTGAACCTGAGATGCCGTGCCCTGAAGGACTGCCAGAATCCAGGAGAATAGCAGTACAACCACTGTTCTCAAAGCAGTAGCAACGGTAGAATCCGTATGACGGATACCGCATTTGGCAAGAATCGAGGTAATGCCGGCAAAGACAGCAGAACCAATGGCAAAGATAAGCCACATAGAATCATCTCCTCAATATGCAATTGTAAGTACAGTATACCACAAAATTCCAGACAGTGTCTGGAATTTTGTCGTGGTCACACTATTGTGAGTTGTTCGGAAATTCCGAACAACTGCTTTTGATGGCAAAAGAGTACACTCTACTTTTCTACCTGGAATTTTCTGACCTTGGAAGTTCGTTTTCAGGATTCCAGCCGAGGCAGAGGGGGCTGTGTGAAGTGAGTACAAAGGCGCAAGTATCAGGCATGCGTATTTTGCATGCCGATACTTCTGCGTCTTTGTCGTAGCGAGAGCGCTCACGGAACACAGGCACCTCTGCCTCGGCGGAAACCTAAAAATCCAACGACCACCCCTTGACAGCCTCCCCCAGCCATGCTATAATCTCCTACAAAGCAATGAAGGAAACGATTGTCTGTATCGTGACTGAGAGACAGGGATTGGCGTCGCCGACTGAGAGCGTCATATGGAAGCAGCAGACAGGAGAACATTCCGGAGCAGACATACTGAACAGAGTGAATAGAGAACGAGTGAGTAGGTATGTACGGTGCGCTGCCGTTATCAGCAAAATGAGAGGAAGTACGACGGGGTACTTCAACGCGGGTGGTACCGCGGGTTTATTTTTAATGCAGATTTTCCCGTCCCAGATTCAGCAGTTGCTGTTCTGGGACTTTTTTATTTTACAGATAAGGAGAGCAGCAGGCTGACAAGCTTGGTGCTCTTTTTCTTTATGGGAGACACGGTTTCCGGTGACCTGCCCCCCCCCGAGAGAAGACAGGGAGCGGCACCGGTATCGAAGAGAGCAAAATATTATACGAGAGGAAGGATCATTATGGAGTTCATGACTGGAAAGACAGAAAAGAAAACAGTATTAATTTCCGATATTCTTAGTGGAGAGTATGAAGGTAAAGAGGTTTTATTAAATGGGGCTGTGCACAAGATCCGTGACATGGGCGAGGTAGCCTTTGTGGTACTGAGGACCAGAGAGGGTCTGGTGCAGACCGTTTATGAAGAAGGGACCACCACACCGGAGTTGAAAGAATTGTGTGAGGAGGCTGCCGTGACCGTAAAAGGAACCGTGGCTTTAGAAGAAAGAGCACCTCAGGGATTTGAGATCCGGGCTGTCAGCTTTGAAATCTTGTCCAAGCCGGTGGAACCAATGCCCATCGCCATCAACAAATGGAAGATGAATACTTCCCTGGAGACAAAACTGGATCTTAGACCTCTGTCATTGAGGAATGTAAAAGAGAGAGCCAAGTTCCGTGTGCAGGAGGGAATCGTGCGGGGATTCAGAGATTATCTTCACAGCCAGGGATTTACCGAGATCCATTCTCCCAAGATCGGAGCCAGAGGAGCCGAGGGCGGTGCTAACTTGTTCCGTCTGGAATATTTTCACAAACACGCAGTGCTGGCCCAGAGCCCACAGTTTTACAAACAGATGATGGTAGGCGTATTTGACCGAGTGTTTGAAGCCGCACCGGTATTTCGTGCAGAGAAGCATAATACCAAACGACATCTGAACGAATACACTTCCCTGGACTTTGAGATGGGCTACATCGACAGTTTTGAGGATATCATGGAGATGGAGACAGGCTTTTTGCAGTACACCATGAAACTGCTGGAGACAGAGTATGCCAAAGAACTGAAAATGTTAGGTGTGACACTGCCAAAGGTAGATGAGATCCCGCAGGTCCGTTTTGATAAGGCCAAAGAACTGGTGGCAGAAAAGTATAACCGAAAGATCCGCAATCCATTTGACCTGGAGCCGGAAGAAGAGTCTTTGATCGGTCAGTATTTCAAAGAGGAAATGGATGCAGACTTTGTCTTTGTAACCCATTATCCATCCAAGAAAAGACCATTTTACGCCATGGATGATCCGGAAGATACAAACTATACACTGAGTTTTGACCTTTTGTTCCATGGACTGGAGATTACTACCGGCGGACAGAGGATCCACGATTACCTGGCACTGGTAGACAAGATCGCAGACCGGGGCATGACCCAGGAGGGAATGGAGCAGTACATGATGATCTTCAAACACGGTATGCCGCCTCATGGAGGACTGGGAATTGGTCTGGAACGCTTGACAATGAAGATACTGGGAGAGGATAATGTAAGAGAAACAACCCTGTTCCCAAGAGATCTTAGCAGATTAGAGCCGTAAGGGCAGCAGAGGAAGGAGAACAAAAATGGCAAATGTAATTAGTGATGAAACTATAGAGTATGTGGGAATTCTGGCAAAACTGGAATTGAATGAAGAAGAAAAAGAGCAGGCAAAAAAAGATATGGGCAGTATGCTAGACTATATCGACAAGTTAAATGAACTGGACACAGAGGGCGTGGAACCTATGTCTCATGTTTTCCCGGTGCAGAATGTATTCAGAGAAGATGTAGTAGCCAACGGAGACGACCGTGACAATATGCTTGCCAACGCACCAGAGAAAAAAGACGGAACTTACATGGTACCGAAGACATTTGACTGATAAGGGAGGACGAAACAATGAGTTTGATGAGTTTGACAGCGGTAGAGCTGGCAAAGAAAATAAAGGCCGGAGAGACCACCGCCGTAGAGGCAGCCAAAGACGCTCTGGCGCAGATCAAGGAAAAAGAAGAGAGTATCCACAGTTATGTAACTGTATTGGATGAAGCACAGATATTGGAAAAAGCAGGGGAAGTACAGAAAAAAATCCAGGCAGGAGAACTGACAGGGCCTCTGGCCGGCGTGCCGGTGGCCATCAAGGACAATATGTGTACCGAAGGGATCCTGACTACATGCAGTTCCAAGATCCTGGGTAACTTTGTACCGACTTATTCATCTGAGGCAGTGAAAAAACTGGAAGAAGCCGGTGTTGTGCTGATCGGTAAGACCAACATGGACGAATTTGCCATGGGAAGCACCACAGAGACTTCCGCTTACGGAGTTACAAGAAACCCTTACAATACAGATCATGTCCCGGGAGGATCTTCCGGTGGTTCCTGCGCCGCAGTGGCCGCTGAAGAATGTTCTTTTGCCCTGGGTTCCGATACCGGTGGTTCCATCCGCCAGCCAAGTTCTTTCTGTGGCGTTACCGGCATCAAGCCGACTTACGGAACTGTATCTCGTTACGGTCTGATCGCCTACGGTTCTTCTCTGGATCAGATCGGACCGGTTGCCAAAGATGTGACAGACTGTGCCACAATCCTGGAAGCCATTTCATCCTATGATAAAAAGGACAGCACTTCCGTACAGAGAAAGGATCTGGACTTTACTTCTGCACTTGTAAAGGATGTAAAGGGAATGAAGATCGGTATTCCAAAAGACTACTTTGGAGAGGGACTGGATCCACAGGTAAAAGAGGCTGTCTTGAAGGCAGCGAAAGTACTGGAAGAGCAGGGAGCCATCGTTGAGGAATTTGATCTGAGCCTGGTGGAATATGCGATTCCTGCCTATTATGTCATTGCATCGGCAGAGGCAAGTTCCAACTTATCCCGTTTTGACGGAGTAAAATACGGCTACCGTACCAAAGAATATGAAGGCCTTCACAATATGTATAAAAAGACCCGTTCCGAGGGATTTGGCCCGGAAGTAAAACGAAGGATCATGCTGGGATCTTTTGTGCTCAGCAGTGGTTATTATGATGCTTATTACCTGAAAGCACTCCGAACCAAGGCACTGATCAAAAAGGCATTTGACGAAGCTTTCAGCAAATATGATGTGATCCTGTCACCGGCAGCTCCTACGACAGCGCCAAAGATCGGAGAAAGCCTGAAAGATCCGATCAAGATGTACCTGGGAGACATTTACACGATTTCTGTGAATCTGGCCGGTCTGCCGGGTATGACCGTGCCATGCGGCAAAGATGACAAAGGCCTGCCAATCGGTGTGCAGCTGATCGGCGATTGTTTCCAGGAGAAAAAAATTATAAAGGCCGCTTACACCTATGAACAGTGTGCCGGAAAGGAGCGTGACTAAGATGGCTAAACAATATGAAACCGTGATCGGACTGGAGGTCCATGTAGAACTGGCAACGAAAACAAAGATTTTCTGCGGATGTTCCACCGCGTTTGGCGGCGCTCCCAACACCCATACCTGTCCCGTATGTACAGGCATGCCGGGATCCCTTCCGGTATTGAACAAGCAGGTGGTAGAGTATGCCATGGCAGTGGGCCTGGCATTGAACTGCGATATAAACCAGTATTGTAAATTTGACCGAAAAAACTATTTTTACCCGGATAACCCTCAGAACTACCAGATTTCCCAGCTGTATCTGCCGATCTGCATTAACGGAAGTGTAGAGATCGAGACAGCCGGCGGCAAAAAGAGTGTGGGGATCCATGAGATCCATATGGAAGAAGATGCCGGAAAACTGGTGCATGACGACTGGGCAGACTGCTCTCTGGTGGACTATAACCGTTCCGGTGTGCCGTTGATCGAGATTGTGTCTGAGCCGGATATGCGCAGTGCCGATGAGGTCATTGCCTATCTGGAAAAACTCCGCACCACCATTCAGTACCTGGGAGCTTCTGACTGTAAGTTGAACGAAGGCTCTATGCGTGCGGATGTTAACCTTTCTGTCAGAGAGGTAGGGGCTGCTGAGTTTGGAACCCGTACCGAGATGAAGAACCTGAACTCCTTTAAGGCCATTGCCAGAGCCATTGAGGGAGAGCGGGCAAGACAGATCGAACTGCTGGAAGATGGCAAAGAGGTAATACAGGAGACAAGACGATGGGATGACAACAAAGAGTATTCCTATGCCATGCGTTCCAAAGAGGATGCCCAGGATTACCGTTACTTCCCGGATCCGGATCTGGTGCCGGTCGTTATCAGTGATGAGTGGATCAAGGAGATAAAAGATGCGGAACCGGAGTTTGCAGAGGAAAAAGCCCTTCGTTATAAAAAACAGTTTGATATACCGGAGTATGATATTTCTATCATCACAGCCAGTAAGACACTGGCAGATCTTTTCGAAAAGACCGAGGCTGTGTGCCACAATCCAAAGAAAGTCAGCAACTGGCTCATGGGCGAGACTATGCGCCTTTTGAAAGAAAAAGAGATGGAACCGGAGGACATTCATTTTTCACCGGAGCATCTGGCACAGTTGATCGAATTGGCAGAGGCAGGCACCATCAACTCTACGGTAGCCAAAGAGGTCTTTGAGAAGGTCTTTGAAGAGGACATTGATCCGAAACAGTATGTAGAGGAAAAAGGCCTCGGTACGGTAAATGATGAGGGAGCCCTGCGTTCCACCATTGAAGAGATCGTGGCTGGCAATCCACAGTCTGTAGAGGACTACAAGGCAGGCAAGAAAAAGGCCATCGGCTTTCTGGTAGGACAGACCATGAAGGCTATGCAGGGCAAGGCAAACCCAGGTATGGTAAACAAAATTCTCACCGAGATTCTTGACCAATAACAGGTCATAAGTTATAATTGTATCTATAAGAAGCTACAAAGGAAGTTAGGGGGATACAAGAATGATTGAGATGAGAAGGGAAAAGAGATGGCCTGCGGATATAAGCATGGAGATCCTGTCATTGTACAAGCAGGGCAATGAAAAAGTGGAGAACATTCACCAGCCCATTGATATTACCGATATATCTAATGCGGGGATTGGCTTTAAGAGCAAAGCGGAACTTCCGTTAGATTACTATTTCAACGCATCGATTACGCTGGCGCAGGGAGAGGTTCTTAAATGTGTGGTACATATCATACGGAGAACCAGACCGAAGGAAGATGAGTACCAGTACGGCTGCGAGATTGTTGGAAATTCCTCCATTCTGGAGTATATCATCAATGATTATGCCGCATCGTTGCGAAAGAGGTAAAAGACAAAACCATATACACTTTAGTATGGTGTATATGGTTTTTTTGCGTGTAAATATTTGAAAATAGAAAGGAAAACAGTATGAAACCAGAGATCAACTGGATCGATGATCCAAGAGTATTTCGTGTGAACCAGATGCCTGCTCACAGTGACCACACTTTTTATGAGTCAGAGGAGGCGTACAGAGAAGGCAGAAGCACTTTGAAACAAATGTTAAATGGAACCTGGAAATTTTCCTATGCGGACCGGGTGGACCAGAGGCAGGCGGACTTTTACAAAGAGGACTATGACGCCTCTGGATGGGACGAGATCCGGGTGCCGGGACATATCGAACTGGCCGGGTATGACCGGATCAAATATGCCAATATCCAGTACCCGTGGGAAGGGCATGAGTACCTCAGACCTCCCTTTGCACCGTCTTCGGAGAACCAGAGAGCGGATGTTTTCAGTGGATCGGATTACTGCCCGGTGGGATCGTACCGGCTGGAGTTTGATGTGGAAGAAGGACTTTGTGGCAAGGATATTTCCCTGTTTTTCGAGGGCGTGGAGCAGGCAGTGTATGTCTGGCTCAATGGTGTGTTTATCGGTTATGGGGAAGATTCTTTTACCCCCACAGAATTTGACTTAAGCGGTGTGATCCGGGAGAAGGGTAATGTGCTGGCGGTCGAAGTATATAAAAAGACGGTGGCGGCGTACCTGGAGGACCAGGACTTCTTCCGTTTCTTCGGTATTTTCCGGGATGTGTATCTGGTGGCGAGACCGGCGGTGCATCTGGAGGATCTGTGGCTTCGTCCTCAGTATGATCCGGCAGAGCAGACCGGTGTGCTGTCTGCCTGCATGGATTTTTCCGGGAAAGAGGGCGGACAGGTAAAATTGACCCTTCTGGATGCTGAGGGCCAGACGGTGGCGGAGAAAGAACAGCCATGGAAGGAAAAGATGGAACTGATCCTGCCGGTACCGGGGAAAGTCAGGGCGTGGAGCCACGGCGATCCGTATCTGTATCGTGTGGAGATCCGGGTGATGGATCCGGATGGCGGACTTACAGAGGTCGTTCCTTATGACATAGGATTCAGAAAGATAGAGATCCGGGACAAGGTGATGAAACTCAATGGAGAGCGGCTTGTTTTCTGTGGTGTGAACCGGCATGAGTGGAGTGCTGACAGCGGCCGGTGCATAGGGGAAAAGGAAAGACAGTGGGATATGGAGTGCTTTAAGAGAAACCATATCAATGCGGTCCGTACCTGCCATTATCCGGATCAGATCCCCTGGTATTATCTGTGTGACAAAGAGGGTATCTACATGATCGCTGAGACCAATCTGGAGACCCACGGTTCCTGGGGCAAGGCGGCTACACTGGATGATACATGGAATGTGCCGGGCAGCGTGCCGGAATGGGAGGCTATGACGTTGGACCGGGCAAAGACTCAGTTTGAGGTTTTGAAAAACCACACGGCGATCCTTATCTGGTCCCTTGGCAATGAATCTTTTGTGGGCGAGACTTTGTGCAAGATGGATCAGTATTACCGAAACCAGGATCCGGACCGTCTGGTGCACTACGAAGGGGTGTTCTGGCAGCCGGAATATAAAAGCCGTATGTCGGATATTGAGAGCCGTATGTATGCCTATCCAAAGGATATACGGGAGTATCTGGAAAAAGAGGCGGACAAACCGTTTATTCTCTGTGAGTACATGCACGATATGGGAAATTCCATGGGCGGTCTGAATACCTACATGAACCTGATCGATGAGTACGATATGTATCAGGGAGGATTTATATGGGATTTCATTGACCAGTCCTTGTTTGTAACGGATCTGGTGACAGGTCAGAAGGTGCTGCGGTATGGGGCAGACTTTGATGACAGGCCGGGGGATTATGAGTTCTCGGGAGATGGAATTGTATTTGGTGACCGACAGGAAAAACCGGCGATGCAGGAGGTAAGATATTATTATGGAAAATATGAAAAATAAATTGCAGCTGATCTTTGGTGACTGGAGCCTGGGTGTAAAAGGAGAAAATTTTCACTATATTTTTTCCTACAAAACCGGTGGACTGGAATCTTTTTATGCCAGGGGAAAAGAGTGGCTTTACCGGACTCCTATGCCGGTTTTCTGGCGGGCGCTGACCGATAATGACAGGGGATGTCATTTTCATGAGACTTCGGGCATCTGGATGTCGGCGGATATGTTTATCCGTGTGAAAGGATTTCATATTTTGGTGGATGATAAAAAAGTGGATGACTTTTTTGCCCCGGGAAACAATGGATATAGCCAGGATGAATACGGAAAAAAAGTGGAGATAGAATATGAGTATGAGACCATTACCAACCCGGCGGCGAAAGTAACCATCGCTTATACGGTGGAGCAAGGCGGTGTCATGACGGTGAAGGCGGTGTATCATGGCGTCAAGGGACTGCCACAGCTGCCTGTGTTTGGTGTCAGGATGATCCTGCCAACTTTGGCGGAGGGATTTACCTACGAAGGACTGTCGGGGGAGACTTATCCGGACCGCCTGGATGGGGGTGTGCCGGGAGTGTATGAAGTGGAAGGACTGCCGGTAACCCCTTATATGCTGCCCCAGGAATGTGGTATGCACAGCCGTACAAAGTGGGTAGAGATACGCCGCCGTACGGAGTTAGATAACCGGAACAAGGAGTGGAAGACCACTACACTCCGGGTGGAGGCAGCAGAAGATGAGATGTACTTTAGCTGTCTGCCATACACGGCGGAAGAACTGGAGAGTGCGACACATCAGGAAGAACTGCCGCTTCCGAGACGGACGGTTCTGTGCGTGTACGGTGCCGTCCGGGGTGTAGGAGGCATTGACAGCTGGGGGGCTGAAGTAGAAGAAGCCTACCGGGTCTCCGGTGAAGAAGACCATACAGTAAGCTTCCGTCTTGTGCCTTAATCATTATAATGACAAGGGATCGATACGATGGCGTTATAGATACCATCCTCTAGTTTGTGGCTGTAAGAGCCATAATACTTGAGGGTGGTATTTTCTACGTTTTTGATGCCGTATCCGTGGTCCAGAGTAGGTTCTTTTCCATGAAGTGCGCTGTGGAGCAGGGCATCGGTAGTGTTTTCAATGTGAACGATAAATTCCTGGCTGGTGGTAAAAAGCTGGACAGAGATCTGTCTTGGCTCAGGAGCCTGAATCTTCCGGCAGGCATTGAGTGCGTTGTCTAAAAGGTTGCCCAGGATGATGCTCAAGTCGTAGTCCCGGATCAGAATCTGGTTCTGCTGGATCCGTATGTCGGTGCGGAACTGGATGCCTTCCTCCTCGGCCAGAGAGGAATAGTTGCTGATAAAGGAGTCGATCACCAGGTTACCCGTATTGGTAGCGATGTAAGTCTGCTCCAGATCGGTAATGGAATCATTCAGGTAAGGAATGACGGCGTCATAATCTTTTTGTTCCATACATTTTTGCAGGAAGAAGAAATGTTTCTTGGTATCGTGGATCAAGCGTCTTGTATCCCGGTAGGAAGTAGAGATCTGCTGGTATTTCTCAATCTGATACCGCAGCTGGTGGCGCAGGTTGCTCTCGATCTGCTGAAGTTCCGTCAGTTTCAGGACGCTTTGCAACAGGAAAAAGTTAGCCAGGTTGGCGATCAGAATACCACTCATACCGAGAAGACTTATTTGGACCTGCAGTGGACTCCGGTCAGCCTGGACTGGAATCGTCAGAAGCAGGATTATAGATAAGATGGGCATGATCAGTACCAGCAAAGTATATTTAATGGACGGAATGTGGCCGGGTCTTTTGTATAAAAGCATGGTGATATTGAGGAAGATAAACAGGACAATCTTGGAACATACCGAACCATTGACCGGATCGTTCAGAAGAGCGTCACTCATATACCCAGGCATCATGCTAAACAGTGCATAGACTACAAATTCTGACAGGGAGGCATAGGCCTGAAAAGAAAAAGTAATAAAAAAGCGGTAGCGCATCCTTCCTTTGTGGAGAAATGTCAGAGCAAAGGTAAGGACAAAACTCATAAGAAGAGTCAGCTGTGTATGCCATTGCTCCGGAATGAACAGATGGCAGTATAACAAAAGTTCGTTCAGGACGAAGGCACCAAAGTACAAAACGACAGGAATGTTTTTTTTGCGTTCTTCCATAAAGTGCCGCAGGTAGATAAAGAGGATAGCCAGGTCAAAAAGACTGCTTACCACATTGAGAATAATATTCATAAGTATTTCTCCTTTTCATTAACGCAGATTCCGGATGATCAGAAGTTGTTCGTTAAATAGTTTCCTTAGATCATTTTCTTTGCGGCGGCTCAGTGGGATTATGTCATGATTTCCCATCACCAGCTCGCTTTTTCGTATGTAATGGAGATGTTTTATATTGATTATGTGGCTTCGGCAGCAGCGGAAGAAACCATAATCTTTTAGTTGATTCTCCCAGTCGGACATCCGGCCGGTGGCACGTAGTTCACTTTCTTTTCCCACAAAGCGGGTCAGATATCGTCTGGCATCCAGACATTCAATATAATAGATATCATCCGTGTGGATGAGGTGTTTTTTCTCCTCATCAGGAAGCACCACCTGGATAGATTGGGATTGCTGGTAATCTTCGATAAAGCGGCTTACTTCCTGCATAAATTCTTCTTTCTTAAAAGGTTTGGATATGTACTGGAAAGCCTGTACGGAAAAACTGTCCTTCATGTATTGAGGATAGGCACTGACAAAGATGATATGCAGATCCCTGTCCGGCAGTCCCCGGAGATGTTCTGCCAGATCAATGCCATTAAACAGGGGCATTTCAACATCCAGAAAAAGTGCGTGGAGCATATGGGGTTTTTGGTAATCTCTCAGTAGTTTTAATCCGTCGGTGTAAGAATGAATCTCAAAATGGATATTGTGTGTTGCTTCGTATTCGTGAAGCAGATCTTCAATCTTCTTTACCTCATCGGCTTCATCATCACAAATCCCTACTTTGTATGTTATCATGTGTATCTCCTTTCGTTGTGAAAAGTCCCATAAGCCAGCTGAAGACAGCGATAAAAACGCAGACGGCTACAGCCGGGTAGATGGTATCAAGTCCGCACCACCAGGAAAGGGCAAAGATTGCCAGACAGATACAAGATGCCAGGCGGCGGTGCCATGCCTGGTGTTTTTTTTGCTCTTTTGTAAATTCTCTTGTGACACTGACGCTGTCTTTTATAAAGAAGATCACCAGGCAGCAGGCCAGTGTAATGAAAAACCATGCTGTGTCGGGAATCTGATGACGCAGACTAAACAGGCCGAATGCGGCAAAAAAACATAAGTAAGAAAACAGAGTGCACAAAAGTCTGGAAGGGGCATGGATCCCTCCGCAGCAGCTCTTTAGAGAAAAGAGGACCAGGGTATACAAAATACCAAAAAGCGGATATCCAAGCAGCAGTCCAAACAGAAATGTCGTTACAAAGTAAACAACTAACTCCAGCAGATAGTCCAGACAGTATAGATAGGCGTCGTATTGGTTGTCCTCGATGGATCCGTTCCGGACCATGCACCGGGTAAGAAAAGCAGCCAGTTTATAAGATAGATACATAGGCATCCCTCCCTCATATAAATTGAATTTATTATAACATAAACAAGTGGAAAAATTAATAAAAAAGTTATAAATCGTCGCAAATGTGTCAAATGTGTGTCAAAACGGCCAAATGAATTACCACTCATCGCAAATATCATACCATTCGCTCCAAAACCCCCAAAAGTTATAATTTATGTGTTATGATGATTCCAAGAAAGGAGGTAAAGGGATATGAGACAGAAAATGAAAACAGTCTGCCAGATTCTGGCAGCACTGGCAATCGCAGTTGCACCTGGCGCAGCACAGAATTGCCGCACATTATTCTTTGAGGAAAAAGCACCGGAAAATCTGGATGCCCTCATGAAGAAACATAGCAACTAAGAGTACATCAAAGTGGTAAGAGAAAGGGAGAGTCGATATGTTGGAAAAGAATGATCTGGCAGGAGACTCCTTGAAAATTGTACCACGGCAGTATCTCCCCCTGATTTCAAGGGGGGAGTTATTGCGTAAAGAGACTTTCGGTTCTACCGGAAAGTGTCTTGAGGTATATTGGAGCAAGGAGGATTACATGCGGTCTATGTATTCTTTGTGGTACTATCGAAAAAAATATTATGGAGTGACACCAGCGGATAAACGATGTTCCTTCGATACGATGAAAGGCCAGGACGATCAAACAGGCTATGAGCGTATTTTTGGCATCCGGAATCTGACGGAAACAAGACTGGTGGAAATTTACCGTGAAATGATGGAATATGAACCGGTGTGGCTGATCTTGCAGCCAAGCATCGCAGAACTTTTGTGCATTGTGAAGCATAAACATCATCTTCCGTGGATCCCATCTCTCCGCTATGTAGAGATGACAGGTGAGGAATTGTCAGGAAGTTTGAAGAGACAGATGATACGGAGCTTTCGATGTCTGGTGGCCAACCGTTACAGTTCCACAGAGGTAAACTGCATTGCGTATGAGTGTCCTTACGGCAACCTTCATTGCATGGAGGACAATGTGAGGGTAGAAATTATAGATGAATATGGAAGGTATATGAAGGAAGGGCAGTGCGGCAGGATCTATGTCAGCACTATGCACAACCGGGTGATGCCTTTTGAAGAGTACGGAATCGGAGATCTGGGAAGTCTGGAAAAGAGCCGCTGCCAATGTGGCAATCATGGGAAAATACTGCACCTGAAGAAAGGGCGCAGTGCCAGATGGGTAGACATGAGAAATGGAGAGCCTGTGACACCATATGTATTTGCTAATGCAGTAAATGGTGTAAATCGCAAATTTAAAAACTGTATTTGCCAGTTTCAGGTAATACAAAGGGATTATGACGATTTTCTTGTGAACCTGTCATTAAATGAAGAACCGGCTCACTTGCAGGATGAATTTAAGAAAGGGATAGGCTATGATGCATTGAAAAAAGCCAGGTATGAGTTTGTCATGTCAGAGCATTTGTTCCCGGAACTCGAAGAAAAGAACAGTTATTTCTGTAGTGAAATAAAAAAGAAACAAAGGTGGTGGCAGCTGCCGTTTAGGCGGTTTCGTTACAGGCTGCTACGGGTGTAAGGAAAGGAGTAGTTAAGATACATGAAGAAAATTTTTTATTTATTAACAATGGTGATGGCAGTTGCTGGTGGCAGCCTGACTGTCAGAGCACAGGCCGTTTATCCGTCGGCAAAAACACCTACTAACTCTTTTGCAAAACTGGTGGCAGAGGATAATGTGGGTGATGTGTATGAAAAGGTTACAGTAAACCTCGATAAAGGTACTGTTTATGCGGACGGTGAGAAAACCTCCCTGCGCAAAGTTCTTCATTGTTCGAAGAAGAAGGAGGAGCAGTACCTGGAAAAGAGTGCCAGTGGCTTTGAGAAGAGTGTAGAGAACCAGACTGTATGTGAGGTAGAGAAAACATCTGCATCCAAGGTGGAAATCACAAATAATTTTCAAACAAAACGAATCATTGCGGCAGTGACAGAACTGCCACAGACATATGGTGCGGAAAAAAGCGCCAAAGGTGAGACAGCCTACATATTGAAATATGCTACAGAGGAGGAAACACAAGAGGCATATGATAAGCTTGTAAAGGCGTATGGAGAGGATAAGATTTTTTATGATAGAGTGTATGAGGCAGATGAGCTCGTTGAGAATCCAGGAGCTACGGAAGCAAAGCCAGATGTGGTATATACTCGCCAGTTATATGTAGATCCGGCTAAGACACTGGGATTGTATAATATAAATCAACAAATTAATAAGTCTGGATACAAGCAGAATAAGGTGACAGTTGCGGTGCTGGATTCAGGACTTATTTATTATACGAATCCGTCTTGCGAAATAGGAAGAAAATTAAGAGATAAGTTTAATCCTCAGATAAATTATGTGTTTAGCAATGCGAAAAACACGAGGGACACGATGGGACATGGAACAATGGTCAGTTCTGTTATAGCATATAACACACCAGACAATGTCCAGTATGGTGTGTTTAAGGTTATGGATGCAAATAATAAAATTGATGATGCCGCTGTTTATGCAGCATTGGAACAGGTATATGCACTGGATATTGATGTTGTGAATTGTAGTTTTTCTCTTACATTGTCAAAAGATACGGCTGACAGAGAAAAACAAAAAAAGAAACAATGTTATGATTCTATCCTGAAAAAATTATATGAAAAAGGAGTCATTATTTGTTGTGCGGCAGGAAATACAAGCGGAAGTGACAAGGACGCGGATGACCACTACCCAGCAACCAGTCCATATACATTGTCTGTATCTGCATTGGATGTGGGATTGCCGGCAACTAATTTCCCGAAAATATCAGAAATATCGTGTACAGGATCGACGGTGGATTACTCTGCGGTGGGGGTTAATGTATATGTATATACAAAGGATGGTGAGGAAAAAGGAGCAGCAGGCACATCCATTGCATCCCCTATTGTAGCATCTGAGTTTGCTATCTTGAAAACTTGTAACGATACTTTTATGACGGTATCGCAAATGAGAGAGTATTATGATTTGCAATTAGAACCGGATTCTACATCTGGCGTAGATAAAAAGGCTTTTGGACGAGGATTCTTCGATTTGTCGGGTAGAGATTTGTGTACGGAAAATCATGCCAGATGTTGCGGTTTGTGGTATTATGATAGTGAAACAGGAGATGTGGGAAAACAGCATAAGATGACGATTGATCTTAATGGTGGATTTGGTTATGGTTATGTGAGCGGTAGCAATGTGGCTACGACCAGAGTTTACACAAGAAATTTTGTGTGTGGTCAAGAACGGTATTTTGCGTCTGCATATGGTTATCAGTCTGGTGATTCCAATGGATGGGTAGGATTTGGAAATACAGGAAGTGATCGGGGCAGCGGAACGCTGACAGATCCATATAGACCATATCGGGAAGGATATATATTTGCTGGATGGAAGTGTTCTGGATATGGGGCTATTAACAAGAGAATCATTCAGCAGGGAGGAAAGTATACAGAGGCCTGGAGTTATAATGGGGCAGATAATGAAAATATAACCATTACAGCTCAGTGGGTTCCTAAAAATCTGTATAATGTATTAAATGTTAATCTAAATGGAGGTAGAATGTACAGGGGATCACAAATAGTAACAGGTGCTTTTAATATTAACTACAAACCAGAAGAATATCGAGATATTTGCGATAGTAAAACACCATCATTTTATGATGATTCGATTATTGGAGAACCAGTTAGAACTGGATACAAGTTTGATTGCTGGTGGGTAGCCAGAGGAAACGGGAAGGTAGAAAAAATTTTAGGAATAAATCAAAATGCTTATTTTACCAATGAATTTTACGGTTATTGTGAGTCTGTTGGTGCATTTGCTTATATGACAACGGATAGAAATGAACAGGGAGCGAGTATAATTGCAGAATGGATAGCAAATACATACACGGTAAATTTAAAGATTAGTCAGACTGCTTCAGTAAAAACAGGAACGGCTACATTTGATGAAAAATACGGTGATTTACTAAGTTACACACCGGTCAAAGAAGGCTATGAGTTCCAAGGCTGGTATACATCATTAGATGGTGGAAAGCAAGTGCTTCCAACAACTAAAATGACTATACCATGGGATCATTCATTATATGCCCATTGGAAGAAAAAATAGTAAGGTGTTCAGAATGTGAAAGGGGTAACGATTATGAAAAAAATTTTATGGAGCATATTTATTTTGTGCATGCTGGCAGGTACAGGCGGAGCCTGTGCCTTGGTGGCGCAGGCTCAGACAACGGCAGAAGAAGGATGTACCGTCAAATTATATGGAGATGATCAGCTTCTTGAGACCAAGTGGTATAAGTGGGGGGAAAAGATAGAACTGCCAGAATATTACCAGCGTGATTATATAAAAGATGGCAGTGAAGTGAAGACGGAGACAATATACATCAGGGAATGGAAGTGGCAGGATAGCAAAGGTAGTATTTCTTGTGCCGTAGACAGGGATCCACAATTGACGGTATCCAAAGAACTTTCGTTAACAGAGAATGGCGAGATAGAGGTAAAAGGCTATAGCAGGGTTGACAGTGCCTATATAAATCAGGCAAAGGTACTGGTTAAATTCTGCGTAGGAGGAGAAATTGTAAAGACGGCATGGTATGCTCAGGGAGACACAGTGTATCTCCCAAGTGATCTGGCTGGGAAGAATCTGGATACCTGGTGGTATCAGGGAACTTACACAGACAGTGACGGTCAGACCAGAACTCGGCAGGTGTGGGTGGTATGGAAGTTTGGAGCGTCTGTTTTGCCAAGAGGAATATATGAACGCACATTTCATGTAGCTTACAAAAAGGAGGAAGACACGACGACAGAGACACCGAAAACATCTACAGGAGTGTTCAGTCCAACAAAGCGAATTGAAAAAGAGGATAAAACGCCACCGGTGATCAAAAACATCAAGAACAAAAAGAAATATAAAAAAAGCAAAGTAACCGTGTATGTGAAGGACAATGATGAACTATATAAAGTGACCGTGAATGGCAAAAAAGTAAAGTTAAAGAAAACAAAGAAAGGTAAGTATAAAGGATATTACCAGTTTACTTTGAAAAGAAAAAAGAAAACGAAAAAGTATAAGATTACAGCCATGGATATAACGGATAATCGGACTACAAAAACAATTTGGATCTGTAAAAAGAAAAAGTGAGTCGGAACTGTTAAATATGAAGGGAGATGAAACCATGAAGCAGATTATGAAAAGGGTACTGAAGTTGTTCCTGGTACTGTGTCTTTTGGTGGAAAGCTTTTCAACGGTTGCGGCAGTTAAGGCAGAAGAAACGGCAGACAAGGGGCGCATGGTAAAAATATATGTGGATGATACGCTGATTGAGTCTAAATGGTATAATTATGGTGAAAAGATTCAGCTGCCAAAGTTTTATGAATGGAGACAACTGGATGATACAAAGGTTGTTGAATTTATAAGGGAGTGGTGCTGGTATTATAAGGGAGGCGATAGGAGAAGTCTTGTAGACGAAACACCGGATATCACATTGACATCAGATCTTCGTGTAGAAACAGATGGTTCAGTGAGAATAGATGGAGATATACTTAACTACCTCAACGAAGATCAAGCTAAAAAGGTATTAGTGAAAATATATGTTGGTGCTTCAGCGTACAAACAGATGTTATACAGTCCGGGGGAAAAGATAAGGTTCCCAGAGTGCTGCCTGGATGATCGTTACACCATTAGTGAGTGGAGATACAGTTTAAAAGAAGCTGCATGGAAAGATGAATCGGACATAGTAAGTTATGTCACCCCAGACATTACTGTGCCCCAAGGCATAAAAGTATTAAATATTTATGGAGAATCCAATAGACCACCTATACATTATGTGCTTTGTGAAACAAAGGAAATAGCAAAACCGACAAATGTTATCCAGACCAGCGGTCAGCAGAGTGAAGTCAAAGATACTACTCCCCCCGTAATCAAAAACATCAAGAATAAAAAGAAATATAAAAAAAGCAAAGTAACCGTGTATGTGAAGGACAATGATGAACTATATAAAGTGACCGTGAATGGCAAAAAAGTAAAGTTAAAGAAAACAAAGAAAGGTAAGTATAAAGGATATTACCAGTTTACTTTGAAAAGAAAAAAGAAAACGAAAAAGTATAAGATTACAGCCATGGATATAACGGATAATCGGACAACAAAGACCATCTGGATTTGTAAAAAGAAAAAGTGAGTCGGAACCGTTAAATATGAAGGGAGATGAAACCATGAAGCAGATTATGAAAAGGGGACTGAAGTTGTTCCTTGTGCTATGTCTTATGATTGAAAGTTTTTCTGCTGTACCAGTCAAGGCAGCAGAAACGGCAGACAAGGGGCGCACGGTAAAGATATATGTAAATAATATGCTAGTTGAGTCCAAATGGTATAATTATGGGGAAAAGATTCAGTTGCCAAAGTATTACGAAAGAGTACAGGATGACGGTGTTAAAGTTGTTGATTTTATAAGAGAATGGGAGTGGTATCGTCAGTGGGAGGATAGTAGCAATACAAGGGTTGTGGATGAGACGCCAGATATCATTTTGACATCCGATTTTTCTTATTCGGATGAGAACGAAACACAGATAGATGGGACTACTTGTGTTTATAAAGAGGATGAAGACAAGGCCAAGGTATTAGTGAAAATATATATTGGTGTTTCAGTGTATAAACAGATGTTATACAATCCGGGTGAAAAGATACGGCTTCCAGAGTGCTACCCGAATGATCGTTACACTATTAGTGAGTGGAGATACAGTTTAAAAGAAGCTGCACATGAGGATGAGTCGGATATAGTAAGTTATGTCACCCCAGATATTACTGTACCCCAAGGTATAAAAGTTTTAAATATTTATGGAGAATCAAACATGCCCCCTACATGGGCGGTTCCGGATACAACAAAGACGGCCAATGCTTCTCAGACCAACGCTATCCAGACCAGCGGTCAGCAGAGTGAAGTCAAAGATACCACTCCACCGGTGATCAAAAACATCAAGAATAAAAAGAAATATAAAAAAAGCAAAGTAACCGTGTATGTGAAGGACAATGATGAACTATATAAAGTGACCGTGAATGGCAAAAAAGTAAAGTTAAAGAAAACAAAGAAAGGTAAGTATAAAGGATATTACCAGTTTACTTTGAAAAGAAAAAAGAAAACGAAAAAGTATAAGATTACAGCCATGGATATAACGGATAATCGGACAACAAAGACCATCTGGATTTGTAAAAAGAAAAAGTGAGTCGGAACCGTTAAATATGAGGGGAGATGAAACCATGAAGCAGATTATGAAAAGGGGACTGAAGTTGTTCCTGATACTGTGCCTTTTGGTGGAAAGTTTTTCAACGGCTGTGGCAGTCAAGGCAGAAGAAACGGCAGACAAGGGACGCATGGTAAAGATATATGTGGATAATACGGTAATTGAGTCTAAATGGTACAATTATGGCGAAAGAATTCAGTTGCCAAAATATTATGAAAAAGCAGTAACCGAAGAGGGTACGGGAGAGGATGGCGAGAAAATATATTGGACGAACAAAAAGGTATCTTTCATTCATGAATGGAAGTGGATTGTAAACGTAGAGTATCAAACAGCAGTCGATCAGACTCCGGAGTTGATATTGACTCCGGATTTTACGCTGGAATCAGATGTGATAAAAATAAGGGGATATACTGGTTATACGGCATCTACGAAAGACGATGATAAAAAGATCACAGTAAGATTTCATATAAATAAATCTTGTACAGAAGAAAGAATCTATGAGCCCGGCACAAAAGTAATGTTTCCGGATTGTTATCAGGGGAAATGGATCGAAAAGTGGCAGTATGCATTAAATAAAAATTCCACATGGTCGCCTTCGTGGTCACAAAAGGATACCGATCAGGTTAAGACCGTATATGGAATCCCGGATATTGTGCTGACAAAGGACCGAACTGTGTGGGACTTTTATGGCTATACAAAAGGGTATGTATCGGGAATAAAACTTGAACCACTCCTGCCGGAGTCCAAGGAAATTGTGATAATAGACACCACGCCCCCGGTGATCAAAAATATTAAGAACAAGAAGAAATATAAAAAAAGCAAAGTAACCGTGTATGCCAGTGATGACAATGAGTTGTTCAAAGTAACGGTAAATGGAAAGAAGGTAAAATTAAAGAAAACGAAAACAGGCAAGTATAAAGGATATTATCAGTTTACACTAAAGAGAAAAAAGAAAACAAAGAAGTACAAGATTACTGCCTGGGATCCATGGGATAACCACACCACAAAGACCATTTGGATCTGTAAGAAGAAATAAATATGATTTTCCGAAATTAGAGGCTGCTATAGCGTAAGGCTATAACAGCCTCTAATTGTTTTATATTAGACAAAATAACAAAAGGAGCGTATTATTTAATTCATACTAAATAGATAGGAAAACAATAAACAAAACGGGAGAGGCGCATAAGAATGAATCTTAAATTATATAAGCCAGATATTTTTAAAGAAAATACAGCAGAGGATTACCTGCGGTATGCGTTGGAGACATCCAATTGGATCGAGAGTTTTCAGGTGCCGGCAGAAGAAGGTAAGTATTGGCACCGGTCTCCGGAAGCAGAGGACGATGAGTTCATTCATGTACCTTTCTTTGGAGAGAGATGTTTGTACTGCGGTGCCGCCGGACTGGGACTGTATTATCTTCGTGTGTACGATGTCACAGGAGATAAGAAGTATCTGGATGAGGCAGTGGCTGCGGCGGACTACCTTATAGCTACTGATGAGGGAACTTCTTTTTATGAAAAAACGAGAAATTCCGAAATCGGCGGAGTGTTAAAAGTGCCTGGCTGGGCGTTGGGAATTTACAATGGACCTACAGGAGAAGGACTTTTTTACGACCGGCTGTATGAGCGTGTGCCGGATGAAAAATATGTGACTATGATCCGCAAAATAGCAGACGATTTGCTGGAAGTGGCATATGAGGAACCGGCTGGACTGCGCTGGAGTGATCAGAGCGATCTGGTAGCAGACGGTGGATTTGTTATGTACCTGATCCTGGCATATAAAAGAACAAAGGAAGAACGGTATCTGGAGGCTGCAAAAAAGGCGGCAGACTATATTGCGGAGGGAACCATTGAACTGGACAATGGCGGTGTGCGCTGGCAGTTAATGGATCTGAGGCTTCTCGGATTTGGAGAGGGGGATTTCTTCCCGAACTTTGCTCATGGAACAGCGGGGATCGCCTGGATGTTTGCTACTTTGTACAAAGAGTCCAAAGTAGAGCGGTATCTGGATCTGGCAAAGCGTGCCGTTGTATATCTCCAGTCCATTGCAGTGGGAGATGAAAGCGGAACCCTGATCCCATACCTTGATAATCCAAAGACAGGGCCGATCTGGGACAAGTATTATCTCAGCACCTGCCACGGACCGGTAGGAACGACTTTGGTCTTTAGAATGTTATATGAACTGACAGGAGAACAAGAGTATCTGGACTGGATCAAACGACTGGCAAGAGGAATCATCCGTGCCGGAGCACCGGAGAAAAATTCCTGGGGCTACTGGGCAAGCAACTGCCAGTGCTGTGGAGCACCCGGAGTGCTGGAACACTTTGTATCTGTGTATGAATTGACTGGAGAAGAAGAGTTCTTAGAGTATGCAAAAAGGACAGCGGATGTGCTGGTAGGAGACTCCCAGTTATTAGACGGAAAACGCCGCTGGATGAGTGCATGGAATCGTCCGACGCCGGAAGTAGTAAAAAGTTTTACCGGTTTTTATGTAGGATCGGCAGGAGGTTCATCTTCTCTTTTGAAACTTTACAGTGCCTTAGAGAACAAACCATTTACGGACATTTTTGAATATATATACTTTGATTGAGAAAAGAGGAGATAGACATGGCAAATATACATCATTCTATTTCTGAACTGGTGGGTCGTACACCGCTGGTTGAGTTTGATAATTATGAAAGAGAACTGGGGCTGGAGGCCCACTTACTGGGAAAACTTGAATATTTCAATCCGTCGGGAAGCGTCAAAGACCGCGCGGCGCTGAATATGATCGTGGAGGCAGAAAAGCGGGGCGATCTGAAGCCGGGAGATACGATCCTTGACTTTACCAGCGGCAATACCGGCATCGCCACAGCGGCGTTTGCCAATGCCAGAGGTTATAAATACGCTGTTGTGATCCAGCCGGGAGTATCCAGAGAGAGAACGCTGATCCTGAATGCTTATGGCGTTACATTGCTGCAGGCTTCAGATGTGCCTGGATTTGCAGAGATGCTGGCAAACGGCGGCCTTACGATGAAGAAACTAAAACCGATCATGGAGGCGTATGCCAAGGAGCATGGTTATTATTACATAGACCAGGGAAACAACCAGGACAACCCGGATGTGCATTATGGATTTACCGGTCCGGAGATCTGGGAGGACACCGACGGAAAGGTGGATTATGTGGTGGCGTTGGTAGGAACCGGCGGTACACTGGCAGGATTGTCCAGATATTTCCGGGAAAAAAATCCGGATATCAAGATTATTGGTGCCCAGCCGGCAGAGGCGTCCAGAAGAACACCGGAGCATCCGGATCCTAATGTAATTGATGGTGTACTGGCATTTCACGGTGTAAAAACCCTGCCGGCATTCTGGGATGAGGATCATATCCCATATGATGAATGTCTGGATGTAGTGGCGGAAGACGCTTATGCGGCAGGAAGAAAACTAGTGCAGACAGATGGAATTTTCCTGGGACAGTCAGCGGGAGCCGCTCTTTGGACGGCTACACAGATTGCCAAAAGACCAGAAGCAAAGGGAAAAAATATCGCTATTATTCTGGCGGATAACGCTTTTAAATATTTATCAACTAATATGTATAAGTAGCAAGTGAGGGGCAACACATATTACACAAGGGAGGTCTTACTTTGAGTTCCTATTTAGAAACAGCCCAGGCGGCTATGAATTTTATCAATACGAGAAAAAAACAGGGCCCGGAGGGAATTTACTGGTCGCTGCAGGATGCGGCAGAGGGAAGAAAGATTTATTACGATGAGATCTGTATGTATGCCGGAGCCTCGGGAATTATATGCTTTCTTCTGGGACTGTATGATGTGGCGAAAGATGAGTCCTATCTGGAAGAGGCCGAAGAAGCGGCCAAGTATATTATATACCGGTGGCATCATGACCGGAGTCTGAAACGGAATTTTTCCCAGTATGCCTTTTCCAGCGGCTGGAGCGGTGCAGGATTTGCATTGACCAGACTATATCTGGCAACAGGGAAACAAGAGTATGAAGAGGTCGTGGCATCCATCATAGAGCAGGCACAGAAAGATGCTAAGCCGGGAGCAGGAGGTCTTGGTTACAGCTGGTCCAGTTTCCCGGGAATCGTAGGGGATGCCGGTACGGTGTTATTCCTGCTTTTTGCGGCAGATACATATAAGAGAGAAGACTGGAAGCAGTTTGCCATTGAAAGCGGAAAAAACTTTTTCGGACAGAGAAGAGAAGCAGGGAATGGCAAATACTGGTATCAGGGAGTTGACCCGGCCTACTTTGGTGCAAAGGATGATTATATCGATCCGAATTTCCCCATGGGAACAGCGGGGATCGGATTTACATTGCTGAAGTTATATGAAGCAAGCGGCGACAAGGAGTTTTGGCAGATGGCACAGGGCGTGCCGGAATTTATGGATTCCGTAGCGGTAAAGATCCGTCTGGGACGGCTTTTGCCCCACGGACTTCCGGACCGCGGAAATCTGTTCTACCTGGGGTATTGTCATGGCCCGGCGGGAACCAATCGCTTTTTGTATGAACTTTATAAACAAACGGACGACGAGATTTACAAAAAGCGTATCGATGAACTTGTGCAGGGAGTTCGCGATATGGGGGCACCAAAGGAGAGAAGTGAAGGTTTTTGGAATACGGATAATATCTGCTGTGGTACGGCAGGTTTGTTGAATATGTACCTGGGATTGTGGGCTGCTTTTGGAGAGGATGTCTACTATCAGGAAGCCTTAAAGTGCGGGGAAGTGCTTTTGAAAGATGCCGAATTTTCTACGGAAAATGGTATGGAAACGGCCAGATGGCCTTTCGCACTGGACCGGGTCAGCCCGGATCAGTTGTCTACACCGATTGGCTGCTTTGACGGAGCGGCCGGTATCGGATTGGCGTTGCTACAGTTGTATCAGGCGGAAAAAGGTCAGTTCCATACCGTGCGCATGATCGATGATCCTTTCCCGGAAGAAAAATTAGGATAAAGAATGGAGGATAAAGATGAGTGAAGTGAAAAAAATAGACCCAGAGAGCCGGGATTATGACTTGAAAGACATTCAAGTGGATGCAAGATTTACCCAGACTACCAAAGAATTTTTCCTTACCATGGGTGTATATCTGGTATTTGCAGCGTTGATGATCGTGAACCTTTTTGTGGTAGGTGGCGACAATGTGGCAAATTACACTTATGTACTGGGATTCCCGCTGTGGATCTTTAATGAGATCGTGCTGCTGATTGGTTTTGTAGTGGCAGTGATTCTGGTAGCAACTTATGGTTACAAAGATATGGATATTACGCCGCAGGGTAAGATCCATGGGAAAAAGGAGGCGTAAACACACATGAATTTAAGTACAAATCAAAGAATCATAATCGTGGTTGTATTTGCTCTGTATACGATTGCATTGCTGGCATACAGCCTGGTAACGAGAAATTCTATGAAAAAGGGTAAGGGAGATTACTTAAGTAAATTTTATACCGGTGGAAGAAATGGTGGTATTTTAATTACAGCTATGATGGTTTCTGCAGGTGTGGCAGGAGCCGGCGTGTTCATGGGTGTTCCTGGATTTACCTACACCTTTGGTGCCATCTGGATGGTATGCTGCTTCTTCTCCATTGGGTCTAACTTCATGGTGCTTGGTCTTATTGGAAAAAGAGTAGGAATCGTGGCGCGAAGAACCAATTCCAATACATTTGTTGAACTTTTGATGCACCGTTATAACAACAGCAAAGTAGTAGGATGGCTGTGCGGACTTGTGACCTTGTTTTTCCTGGGAGCCTTTGCAGTTTCTACCATCACTGGAGGCGGCCGTATTTTCCAGATCCTGACCGGAGCGGATTATCGAATTGGTCTGGCTATCTTTACAGTGCTGGTTATCATTGCGGCGATTACCGGAGGAATCAAGGGTGTGGCATCCGCTATGGTAATCCAGGGAATCGTTATGACGATCTCGGTGGTACTGCTGTTTGTTATGGGCGTGTCCAGTACGGGGCTGTCTTATACAGATACCATTAAATCACTGGTGCAGACTAACGCAGACTGGTTCGTACCACACGGCATCCAGACCGCGTTTTCCTTTGCGTTTTTGTGGGGAATCACTACATTTACGCTGCCTCATGTAACGATGACAGCCTTGACCTATAAAGATACAGCCACCCTTCACCGGGCCATTAAGATTGGTACAGTTGTAGTAGCAATCTGGCTGATCGGATTGAACGGACTCTGCTTTGTGACAAAATATGTATTTCCGGAAGGAACACTGGCTACACCGGACCTTGCCATTCCGACTCTGGCTGTCAAGGTAATGCCTGCCTGGGCCGCCGGTCTTGTACTGGCAGGTGTGTGTGGTGCCGTGCAGTCTTCGGTAGGAGGCATGGTAGTAAACCTGGCAGGAACCGTAGTAAGTGATATGTACAAAAACCTGATCAATCCAAAGGCAGATCCGGAAAAGGTAAAACGATTTAATGTGGTTATTACCGTGGTAGTGGCACTGGTTATTTTTCTGTTTGCCTGCAACCCACCGCAGCTTTTGGCATCCTTGATCACCTATGCAACCGGTGGTCTGACGGTAGCATTTTTCCACACGGTACTTCTGGGACTGTTCTGGAAGCGTGCCAACGAGTATGGAGCCGTGGCAGGAATCCTGAGCGGAATCGCATTATATCTGTTGATAGATAAAGCAGTCATTCCTATTTCCCTGGGATTCAACGCCTGCATTATGGCGACACTGCTGTCTACTGTCATCATGATCGTAGTCAGTCTGGTTACACCAAAATCTCCGTACCGGGTTATTGATACCTGGTTTGGAACAGGAAAGACGATACAAGAGTAATGAAGTAAAGGGAAAAGTCCAGTCATTCCGAGACGGGTAACGCGTTTGCGTTAAGGTCTTGGAATGGACTGGATTTTTTTTGGATGGAGGAAGCAGGGGGAGAAAGATAAATAAAAATGAGGAATGTTACAAAAATATTAAATTTTGGATATTGAGCAATAAATAATAATCAACATAATCGACAAAAAACGATAAAATATTCTTGCGTATGCATTAGGGGTATGTTACACTAAAGTTATTACAAATAGGGCAACAGGGGGGAACCAATATGAATCATCTTCAATGTCTGTTGGAAGATATCTATGCCAACAAGTTTCGATTTATCTGGAATGTCATTCAAATTTCCATTGTATGTATTGTACTGACTTTTATACTGCAGAGTGTAGGTTCTTACACAGATCAGAAAAATAAGCTGCAGCATATGACAGAAGCGGGCGAAATCTATATGTTCAAGGATCATACCACCGATGAACAGATGGATGAATTGTTAAGTGGAACAGAGCAGCAGAAAAAGATCCAGAAACTATATCAGTATGCCCGCAAAGCTTTAGAAAAGGCCGGGGATGGCAAGGAATGGATCGCTGATTCTTCGGAGGCGTTTATGCTGACGGATGAACTGCAGATCAAGTACAAAGATGTGATCCCATTTGACTCCGATCAGGGAGTGGCAGAGGTAAAAAAGGTGGCCGTATCTCCTAATTTTTTCCAGGTGTATAACATTAAGTACGAAGGAGAGTTAAAAGCCGGAGAAAAAGGACTGCCTCCGGTTGTGCTGGGAGATAAGTACCGTTCCTTGTACAAAACAGGTGACACGATCCGGGGAATGGATGGTGAAGATTACCGGGTGACGGGATTTGTGGATCCGGGAGAGTATTACATAGCACCGGGGGAGAGCAGAGATCCTTATTATCTGGATGACTCTATGATCGTACTGGCGGAGACAGATGCCAAAGATGTAGTTTCCATTTTGAAATATTTTCAGGCGGTATATGTGACAGGCAGTAAAAAACAGGCAATGCAGGAGATATGCCGGTATGCAGGGAAAAATAAGATCCTGCGGCTGGGTATCAACAATTTTTCATATCAGATGCACGCTATTAAAGTGGATTTAAACAATATTTTGATTCTATACGGAGGCATGGCATTGTTGTTCTTTGCCTTTTGTATCGTGTCCATGACAGGAAGTATTTTACATTTCCTGCTGGAGTTTCGGAAGGAACTGGCGGTACACCGCATGGTAGGTGCGGACGAAAAAAGTGTGATCCTGCGGACCTTGATGCCGTTGTGGACAGCGTATGTGGCAGCGGCGGTTATCCTTGTGGCTGTATGCGGATTCGGGGCAGAAAGTGTGTGTGCCTTTATTATCATGGTGTGCTACATGATCCTTTTGTCTTTTGTACCGGTCCGGATGTTGAGAAAAACCACGATCTGCCAGATGCGTATGGCAGCCTATGAGTAAAGGGGGGAGAAGATGAAGCAGTTTTTTTACAAATCAGGGTTAATGACGGCTGTGCTGATCATGGCATCTATGGTATTTGTGTTAAGTGCAGTGGCTTATTTTAACCAGAAAAATCTTTATAAACCGTTGGAGCAGATGACAGATGATTATGCGGTGGCTTATGGAGAAACAGAATCTCTGGCCAATCTGTGCAAAGGATGGCAGAAGGACGGAGAGACGGATTTTAAAGTCCGGGGAATGAAACTGACAGATGGCTGTGCTCTCCAGTGGGGCAGTGATCCGGAGTTTCCACTGACAGAAGGAAGGCTTTTTGATGCCGGTGACTATGAGAAGGGAACCGATACAGCCTTGATCCGGGAAGACATAGAAGCACTGTGTGAGAAAAGGGATGGAAAACTCTACATAACCATCGGGGATGAAGAGTACGAGGTAATTGGAAAATACCGTGAAAAGAATTCTACAGATGATCGGAACAGCCGATATATCGTTAATCTCTATGCGAAAAATTTACCGGTGACAGAGGGGCAGTACCTGTTTTATGACGGGGGAGCGGACAGTTTGTCGCGGCTGCAGAGTGCCGGCGAAAAACAGGGCAGTAAACTGTCATGTAAAAGAGCGTCGGAAGCATCGGAGATTATCAATAAGAATATACTGGCGGATGCCAGTGGGATATTGACGATCCTTTTGCTGGCGGGAATCTTTGTACTGATGAATATTTTCTCCGGAATCTATGTATGGCTTCAAGGCAGAAAAAAAGAGATCGTGCTGCGGAAAATGGCAGGTGCTGCCAGAGGGCAGATCTATGGCTGGCTTTTGAGAGACTTCTTTTTATTCTTTACAGGGAGTTTTGCGGTGTCGGTTATCCTTGTGTGGGGAATCATCTGGGGCAGCAGTCATTATAATGTTTCCCCGGCTTTAAGCCTGCTTATCGGAAATGACCTGGAATGGCAAGGGGTAGCCCTTTCCTTCGGGGCAGTTGGCCTTTTGTGTACCGTGATGGTAAGTGGTTTTATGAGACACTATTTTAAGAAACAGATCATACAGTTAGTCCACTAAAGGGGCACTATATATTATGCAAGGAGGAACGAATGATTGAGTTAAGAAAAGTTTCAAAGGTTTATGATGATGGAGCGGCGGTGTGCCGGGCTTTGCAGGAAGTGGATCTTACCATTGAAAAGGGGGAGATGACCGCCATCATAGGGGCGTCCGGTTCAGGCAAGTCCACTCTGCTGAATGTACTGGGAGCCATGGACAGTGTGACAGAGGGGCAGTACCTTTTGAATGGGAAAAATATAGAAGAGTATTCGGAAAAACAGATGGCCAGACTGCGCAATGAAATGTTTGGATTTGTGGTGCAGGATTTTGCTTTGATCGAAAGATATACAGTGGAGAAAAATGTCATGCTGCCGCTGTATTATTCAAAGAAGTATAAGAAAAATAAAAAACAGAGAGTGGAAGAAGTGCTGAAAAGCCTGGGAATCTGGGAAAAGAGGGAGGAACTGGTACGGTGCCTCTCCGGAGGACAGAGACAGAGGGTGGCCATTGCCAGAGCACTGGTAAATCAAGCAGAGATCATTCTGGCAGATGAGCCTACGGGAGCACTGGATCAGGCCACAGGCAGAGAAGTGATGGATCTGTTTGAGGAGATTCATAACAGAGGCAAGACGATCATCCTGGTTACCCACGACCAGAAAATTGCAGACCGGTGTCAGCGTGTCATCGAGATTGCCGATGGAACAATCAAGAGTGACAGATAACAGGTTATACAGTAAACATAAAAGAGCAGTCTGTACAGAGGAAGTTCAAAATCCTTCTGTACAGACTGCTTTTTATTGTTTTATTTATTTTTTACTGGAACACATTTTCGCCGTTAGCGAGAAGGTCGTCGATATAGTCCATGATGTAGCGGTTGTCTTCCGGCATCTGGCATCCCACAATGTAAGTGCCTTCGTTAAAGGAACTGCGGATCACATGGCCTTCTACCGTAGAAGCATATGGAACCGGGAAGTTCTCAATCTCCACATGGAGATCCTTTCCTTTGCTGTCAGCGAAGAAATTATCATAGGTGATCAAAGCAAAGCCGTTGGCACTGATATTGTCGAGCCGTGCTTTGTATGTATCACCGGTCTGTTTCACAGTGACGGTGCAGGCATTTGTCATATCTACACGAGGGTATTTACGACGATTCTGGATCTGAGGACGGGAAGTGATCACAGCGATATAAAGTGTTTTTTCGTCCTTTTGTGCAGGGCGGAGCGTCATTTCATCCCAGCAGTACAATACATTTCCCACGGTGACCTGCAGTTTGCAGGAAGTAGCACCGGCAAGATCCGGTTCTTTTGGGAAAGACAGGGAAATTGTGTTTCCGGTCACATCGGCAATTTCACCGTGGAAATCAGAATATGGCTGATCTTCGGTCTCGGTAAGGCTGATCTTAGCCTTCATACCGGGATGGATATCATCCACACCCATAAATCCGCCAATGCCTAACTCGTGCATAAGATCCTGGATTACATTTTCGATATTATTGATATTGGTAGCGCTCTCGTCGTATTTACTCAGCATTTTCTTACTGATATCGTCGGAGTTACCAATGGAAGTAGTCATAGTGGATACAATGTTGGAAACCTGTTCCATATTTTCAACCAGCTGCTGATTGGAAGCCTTTACTTCTTTCATGGCGGCATCGATTACTTGGATGTGGTTGCCAAGAAGAGACGAATCTGCGGTGATCTTGTCCACATTGCCGCCGGTTTGAGTGATCTTTTCCAGTGTCTGCTGGATCAGGGAAAGAGTTTCTTCGATAGAAGATGTCATCTTGCCTGAAATCTCATCCAGACGGGCCAGTGCATCACCAATCTGACCGGAAGAAGCGCGGGTCTCTGTACTCAGTGTACGGATCTGCTCGGCTACAACGGCAAATCCTTTACCTGCATCACCGGCTCTGGCTGCCTCGATAGAAGCGTTCAGGGCAAGGAGATTGGTCTGGTTGGAAATACTGTCAATGGTACTGGTCTGTTCTTTTACCATTTCAAATTCCTCTTTAAATTTGTTGAGGATGCTTTCTACCTCAGAGGAAAGTTCTGACATGGTAGCGGCCGTCTTGGCCAGGCTGTGCAGATCGGAGGAACTGGCCTGAGCGTGTTTGCCGGACTCGGCGGTCAGGTTTACCATTTCATTAATCATGGAAGCTACATTTTCTACCTGGGAACGGATGCCTGTTGTCATCTGCTGGGAAGAAGTGGTGTGGTTCTGCAGTTCTTCGTTATTGCCTGTAAGCTGTGTCATTCGTTTTACCACTACATCGGAACCATGTTTGTTTTCCGAAGCCAGTTCACGGACAACGGTAATACCGTTCATAATGGTGTTGCTGGCTACTTTTACCTGTTCCACGGTGGTGATCACTCGCTGCAAGTCGGCACGGATCTTGTCTGTCAGGGCACCGTCTGACTCTACCAGATGGCGGATCGACATAACATAGCCGATATAACACAAGATGATACAGGAAACCTGCAACTGATAGTTTTTAACATCTGCGGCGCTGGTAAATCCAAGGACACCGGCGCGGTAGATGATGCTGACGATAACGCTGGCGGTATTAGCGATACCACATCCGATCATAAACTTCTGGCTTTTATAGAGAACCAAAATACTCACTACCGGAAGGATGTAAGTAAAGGCAATCGGAGAAGCTGTGGTACAGATCAAAAAGGTATAGAAAATACCATAGCCGATAAACAGATCAAAACGATACCGGTCTGTAGTCTTTCCGTCAACTTTTAAAAGAATTTCTCCAGCAAAAAAAGGAACCCAGCATAAAATCAGAAAAATAATATACTGTGAACCGGGATAAACCCCATTCCCTACATCCGTGCCATAATTGGCAGAAAGCAACAAAGCAAATACCAGCCAGATACGCCGGGCCTTGATATTGGCTTTGGCTTTAAAAACATTTTCATCGTAATCCATAATATTCCTCCTCGGTATCGTCTAGTCAACTAAGTACTTTTATTGTAATGCACAAAGAGATTGTTTTCAAGGGAAAAATGGAAGTTGCAAGAAAAACCGTTACATGATATAATTTTGCGGATAAGTAAATTTGTACAAGGGAGAGATCCGGGTACTTATAAGGAGGAAAAACAAAATGAAAAAGTTTTTGGCTATGAGTGTATCACTCATTCTGACTGCAGCAATGATCTGCGGATGCAGCAAAGCAAGCAGTGACAATGGCAGCACAGGCTCTGCAACAGGCGGTGCCGTAGCGGCAAATGGAGTTGTAAAAGTAATTGATGTGAACCTGACCGAGGAAAAATATGCATTTGGTGTAGATAAGAAGCAGCCGGAACTGCTTAAATCTGCCAATGATTTTATCAAAGAGATCAAAGAAAACGGTAAATTTGATGAGATCTGTAACCACTATTTTGGAGGCGGCCAGCCAAAGGCTGTTAAGTCTGCCAAGTTAGACAGCGGCAAAGACCAGCTGGTGGTAGCAACAAACGCAGCATTTGAGCCATTTGAATATACAAAGGGCGATGATTATTATGGTATCGACATGGAGATCGCAGAAGCATTTGCTGAGAAACTTGGCAAAGAACTGGTGATCCAGAACATGGACTTTGATGCCGTATGTCTTTCTGTAGGACAGCAGAAATGTGATGTAGCCATGGCAGGTCTGACTGTGAAAAAAGACCGTCAGAAATATGTAGACTTTACAGATTCCTACTATGATGCTGCACAGAGAATCATCGTAAAAACAGACAATACAGAGTTTGATAACTGCAAAGATGCAGCAAGCGTTGAAAAGATCTTAAAGACAAAAGACAAGAGTGTAAAGATCGGTGTACAGAACGGTACAACCGGCCAGTTCTACTGTGAAGGAGACAAAGACTGGGGATTTGATGGTTTCAAAGTGACTACAACCGGTTACAAGAGCGGATCTCTGGCTGTCAACGACCTGGTAAATGGCAACCTGGATTATGTTGTCATTGATTCCGCACCGGCTAAGTGCATTACAGAAGCAATTAACAAAGTGCAGGGATAATCACCTGACGAATTTCGCGAAAAGCAGAATGGATAAGAGAAGATGGGTAATTTTCAGTTGAAATGGGATCAGTTTGTGGATGTTTTCATCGCGCAGGGGGCCTATGAAAAAGTATTAGAAGGATTAAAAAATACTCTGATCATTGCAATCGCAGGTTTGATCATTGGTATTATTGTGGGTATTTTGATTGCCACCGTCCGGGTTGTGCCAAAGTATAAGAGACTGCCAAGAGTGTTAAACGGAATCTGCAGTTTCTATGTAGGGTTGTTCCGCGGAACGCCTATGGTAGTGCAGCTTCTGGTCTGCTACTATGTACTGCTGCCGATCCTGGGCATCAAGATGTCTGGTGTAGAAGTGTCAGTGCTGGTATTTGGACTGAACAGTGGTGCTTATATCTCGGAGATCATGCGAGGCGGTATTATGTCAGTGGATGGCGGCCAGATGGAGGCCGGAAGAGCCATGGGTCTGAGTTTTGCCACTACCATGCGCATGATTGTGATCCCACAGGCCATCAAGAACATTATCCCGACTTTGGGAAATGAGTTCATTGCCCTGATCAAGGAGACTTCCGTTGTCAGCTTCGTAGGTGCATCCGATCTGTATGTGGCATTTAACTACATTGGAAGTAACAGTTATGAGTTTATGGTTCCGTATCTGGTTATGGCAGTGATCTATATTGCCATCGTTATGCTGATTAGTCTGGGAATCAAACTGATAGAAAGGAGACTGAGGAAGAGTGATCGAAGTCATTAATTTGCAAAAGAGCTTTGGAGACAACAAGGTTCTGGATGGAATCGACATGAACATCGAAAAAGGAGAGATTGTCGTTGTTATTGGCCCGTCCGGTTCCGGAAAAAGTACCTTTCTCCGTTGCCTGAACTGTATGGAGGATCCTACCGGCGGCCAGATTATTTTCAATGGTGTGGATATTGCGGATCCAAAAGTAGATATCAATGTGCACCGCCGCCACATGGGTATGGTGTTCCAGCATTTTAACCTGTTTAATAACAAAACCGTGTTACAAAACATCATGCTGGCACCTGTGTATGTCCGTACCCATGATAAAAGCGAGAAAAAGAGTAAAAGACAGATCGTAGAGGAAGCAAAGCAGGAGGCACTGGAACTGTTAGACCGCATCGGTCTGAGAGACAAGGCAGATGTGTATCCGTCTACTTTGTCCGGTGGACAAAAGCAGCGTGTAGCCATTGTTCGTTCCATGGCGATGCATCCGGATGTAATCTTGTTTGACGAGCCTACCAGTGCCTTGGATCCGGAAATGGTAGGAGAAGTTCTGGATCTGATGAAATCCCTGGCGGAATCCAAGATGACCATGGTAGTAGTTACCCATGAGATGGGATTTGCCAGAGAAGTAGGTACCAAAGTGGTATTTATGGACGGCGGCAAGATCCTGGAAGAGAAAACACCGGAAGAGTTTTTTGAACATCCGGAACATCCTCGTCTGCAGGAATTTTTAGCGAAAGTATTATAAAGTATACAAAGAAAAACAGACAGATCTGTTTGTGGAGTAATCCCACAGGCAGGCCTGTCTGTTTTTTATTGTCATGAACATGCTATTTTGCGATAAAGCAGCACCATTCTTTCATGTATTCCACCCCAAGGATCTCAAAGCCATTGGCGATAAGTGCTTCTCTCACTTCCTCTTCCTTTGTATTGATAATACCGGAAGTGATGTAGAGACCGCCTTTTTTCAGGTGAGGGCGAATCACGCCGGTAAGAGGAATGATCACATCTGCCAGAATGTTGGCAACGACAATGTCGTGGTTGGTGCCGGCTTTTACTTTCAGGAATGAGTTGGTGATAAGGTCACCGTCAAACAAAGTATACTGGCTGGCCGGGATATGATTTACTTCCATATTTTCTGCGGCTACTTTCACGGCCACTTCGTCAATATCAATAGCCGTGGCATGAGCTGCGCCCAGTTTTAAGGCGGCAATGGAAAGGATTCCGCTTCCGCATCCTACATCCAGCACGGAGTCATCTTTTTTTACATATTTGTCCAGTGCCTGGATACACAGTTTCGTAGTTTCATGGGAACCGGTACCAAAGGCGATACCCGGGTCGATCTCGATCAGGATGTCATCCTCATTTTCTTTTTCGTAGGTTTCCCAGGTTGGCTTGATCACAATGTTGTCAGCGGCACGGAAAGGCTTGAAGAAAGTCTTCCAGTTGTTGATCCAGTCCTTGTCCTCTGTTTCCGACAGGCTGACGGTGCCTTTTCCGATGTTGCAAAACTGTTTTACTTCCTGAAAAATATCCTGCACCTGCATCATGATCTTTTCCGGGTTGCAGTTTTCCGGCTCCATATAAAAATGCACTTTGGCAGTGCCGTCGTTATCCTCCGGATCCGGCAGGATGTCCACAAACATTTTCTTTTTATCTTCTTCGGACAAAGGTACATGATCCTCAATCTCAATTCCTTCCACACCGATCTCGTCCAGCATATAACTTAACATGTCAACGGCATCCGTATGGGTGTCCAGTGTAAAGCGAATCCATTTCATAGGTAAGCCCCTTTCTAAATTTCGTATATGTCAGTATTATAAAGAGATTCCACGGAAAAGTCAATTTTACTGGAAAAACCACGCAAAATCCTATATACTGGATGTATCGAGACAGGAGAGGAAGAAGACAGTTGAAGGAACGATGGATACTGGAAAATAAACAGGCGGATTTTCGTGGCCTGGGAGTGCAATTAGGCATTTCTCCCCTGGTTGTAAAATGTATGGTCAACCGGGGATTAAAGACAAAGGAAGAGATGAAGCATTTTTTGAAGGATGACCTTCATGACCTTTATGATCCCTTTCTTATGAAAAACATGAAAGAGGCGGTGGAGTGCATCCTCCGTGGGAAAAAGGAAGGGCTGAAGGCGGCCATTGCTACGGATTTTGACTGCGACGGGATTTTTTCCGGCTATGTGCTGTGGCAGGGGCTTGGCAGACTGGGGCTTGACAGCAGGATCTATACGCCGGACCGGGAAAAGGAGGGCTATGGACTGAACCGCCGTATTGTGGATGAGGCATGGGAAGAAGGCCGTCGTTTGTTGATAACCTGTGACAACGGCATTGCTGCCTGCGAGGCGGTGGCCTATGCCAGAGAACGGGGCATGACAGTGATCGTGACAGACCATCATGAGGTGCAGGAGGAACTGCCGGCGGCTCATGTGATCCTGGATCCCAAGCAGGAGGGGGAGACTTATCCCTTCCACGGACTCTGCGGCTGCGGCGTGGTGTTCAAACTGGTTTGTGCCTTGTATCAGGCAGCCGGTATAGATGGGAAGGAAGCCCTTTCCCTGCTGGAATATACAGCTATTGCCACGGTGGCGGATGTGATGGAACTGATCGACGAGAACAGGATCCTTGTAAAATACGGGTTGAAGGCGCTGCAACACACGAAAAATCCGGGACTGCAGGCGTTGTTAAAAGTGCAGGATCTGCAGGATAAAACCATCAATGCCGGACATATCGGCTTTGTCATCGGACCGTGTTTTAATGCCACCGGACGGATCTCTACCGTTGAAAAGTCGTTTGATCTTTTGAAGGAGGCGGATCCGGCAGCGTGTCTGGAAAAAGCGGAAGAACTAAAGGAGATCAACGAGCAGCGGAAGCACATGACGGAAGAGGGAGCTATAATGGCCTATGAAATGGTGGAAAAACAGACGCACATACCGGATGTGATCCTTTTGCTTCTTACAGGTGTCCACGAAAGCCTGGCAGGGATCATTGCCGGACGGATAAAAGAAAAATACCACCATCCAACCATTGTTTTCACCGAGCCGGAACCGGGCGTGATAAAGGGATCCGGCCGCTCTATTGAAAGTTATAATATGTTTTTGGAACTGATGAAATGTAAAGATCTGATGATGCGTTTTGGCGGACATAAAATGGCGGCAGGCATGACTTTGAAAAAGGAAAATCTGGATGAATTGAGGAGACGGCTCAACGAGGAAAGCACTTTGTCGGCGAAAGATTTCTGTCCGGAGGTGCGGATTGATGCGGCCATGCCCATCGGCTATGTGACAGAGCGGCTTATGGAAGAACTGGAGCAGATGGAACCCTTTGGCACAGGCAATCCCAAGCCTGTTTTTGCCGAGCAGCATTTTAAGGTTCTTAGCGGACGGGTTATCGGAAAAGAAGAAAATATGCTTAAACTCCGGGTGAAAAATACGCGGGGCAGCGTCTGTGATGCCCTTTTGTTCCGGGGCAAAGAAGAATTTGAAGAGCTGGTGAGAAATGAGTTTGGCCAGGGAGAACTGGACCGGATGTACCAGGGGCGAGAGAATGATCTGGATGTGGCATTTACTTATTATCCGGGAATCAACGAGTACCAGGGAAGGAAAAGTGTTCAGATGCAGGTAACAGGCTTTTGCCGGATTGGAGGAAGAAAATGATACAGATCAGTTTGTGTATGATCGTGAAAAATGAAGAGGCGGTGCTGGCCAGATGTCTGGACAGCATCAAGGATCTGATGGATGAGATTATTATCGTAGATACCGGTTCCACAGACCGGACAAAGGAGATTGCAGCCGGCTACACGGATCAGATTTATGATTTTGCCTGGGTGGATGACTTTGCGGCAGCCAGAAATTTTGCCTTTTCCAAAGCGTCCATGCCATACATTTACACAGCGGATGCGGATGAAGTTGTATCGGAGGAAAACAGGCAGCGTTTCCTGCAGTTAAAGGAAGTGCTTCTGCCGGAGATTGAAATTGTTCAGATGAAATATGGCAATCAGCTGGAACATGGCACGGCTTATAACTACGACGAGGAATACCGCCCGAAACTCTTTAAGAGACTGCGGGAATTTGTATGGATCGAGCCGGTTCATGAGATGGTCCGTCTGGATCCGGTGGTGTACGACTCAGACATTGTCATTGATCACAAGCCCCATGAAAAACACAGCAAGCGGGATTTCGCTATTTTTCAGGAGAAAATCCGGGAAGGACTGCGTCTGTCCAAGCGGCTTCATCATATGTACGCCATGGAACTTTATATATCCGGGGATGAAGAGGATTTTCTGGAAGCAGAGCCTTTTTTCACAGAAAGTGCTCTGGATCCGAACCGAAGCATAGACGAGGTAAAAGAGGCGGTGTGTATTGTATGCCGTGCCGCCAGACTCCGGGACGATGCCGCCACCATCCTGAAAATGTGCCTGAAAGATCTTCTTACCCAGGGATCCTCGGAGATGTGCTGGGAGCTGGGAGAGTACTTCCTGGCAAAAGGAGACAAAGAAGAGGCATATATGTGGTATTATAATGCAAAAAATGAGGCCCAGAGTATTTTGAACCTTCATACCTCTACAGACTGGCCGGAAGAAAGGATGAGGGAATTGGGGCAATGATTGTAACAAGTATTAGAATGGGGAGTCCGTTTTTTCGTATCGATTCGGACGCGTTTGTAAGGAGGATAGGTTAATGTGCAAAAAAAATGAGGAACAAAGAATTGTTGTTCTCGGTGCAAAGGGCAATTTAGGGACTCCGGTAACAGAGGAGTTGAAGAGAGCCGGGTTTACGGATGTTATTGAATGGACGCGTGAAACGGGAGATGTTACATGTTTTCCGGAATTGCGGGAAAAAATTTGCAATATGAAACCAGACATAGTGATAAATACAGTAGCCTACAATGATGTTGATGCATGTGAGAACGAGGGTGCCGATCAAAAACGGGCAGATATGTTAAATGTTACTCTGGTGGATGAGTTGTCTGAAATATGCATCCGCCAAGGCATAAAACTAATTCATTTCTCCACAAACTATGTTTTTTCCGGGAGAGATGTTGAATACACGGAATCATCCATTACATCTCCGATCAATTACTATGGGTATACGAAGGATAAGGGAGAAAAGATAATTTTGGAAAAAAATGAAAAAGGGTTAGATGGAGTTATCATAAGAGTATCCAATTTGTTCGGACCGCCAGCGAAAAGCCAAAATGCCAAAAAGAGCTTTTTTCAGAAAATATTTGAGAAAAGCAGCCAACAGGAGTGTATCAGTTTGATACAAGATGAAATAAACTGTTTTACCTATACTGTGGATGTGGCTAAAAGGCTGGCTGAAATGCTAAAGGCAGGGGGAATGAGTGGAATATATCACTTTGTGAATGAGGATGGGATGTCGTGGTTAGAGGCTGCCCGCAGATTTTATGCGTTGCTTGGAAAGGATATTTGTCTAAAAGGAATCGAATCTTCATCTTATGAGAGAAATGCGTTAAGACCTCAAAATGGTGTCATTGTAACCACAAGAATTAAGCCGTTGAGATCTTTTGATGATGCGTTAGCGGATTATGTAAAAGGAAGTGGTGCTGGTCTTTTTGTATTCCAGTAATGCGGGAGCACCCACGGACCGGAAAGTTTTCTCCCGCATTACGGAAACTATAAAAATGCCAAACATTTGACAAAAACAGATAAAAATGGGATAATGTAATCATAAATTTTTTGATAACACAAACAGCGTAAGTAGAAAGGAAGGTACTGTATGAAACGGGTGAAGATGATAGCATTAGGAATGGCGGTGATCGTGGGAGGACTGACGGCGTGCGGCAGCGCAAAAGAAGCCACTACATGCAAGACTGCCTATGCGGAAAATGGCCAGTATTATGTATATGTGGACCGGACATCTGACTGGGGTAAGTCAGTTTTCAAAGACAACAAATTAGAGGACAAAATAAACAAAGATGCGACAGCAGAGGATGTAGGATCGCAGCTGACCAAGTGTGAGGATAAGGAAGATCCGGAGTATTCTCATATCATCTACAACATAAAAGGTCACGAAGACTCCAAGATAAAACTGCAGTATTACACCAATGTAAAAATGGAGGAAAAGTACTCTTATGTGATTTCTCATGATGATTATGTAAAATACGACGGTGATGAAAAGAAGTTGGAACAGAGTATGCCGGCATGGAAAAAGGAAAAAGAATAGAATTTCCAGTTGATGAAATCCTATTTATCATGTATAATATTCACTGTATGCACAGGGAAAGATTGTGCAGCAGGAACTAGTTTATAGATGAATGGAGGAAGATCTATGGTAACAGCTGTTGTAGGAGCCAACTGGGGCGATGAGGGAAAAGGCAAAATTACGGACATGTTAGGAGAAGAATCCGATATTATTGTTCGTTTTCAAGGTGGAAGTAATGCAGGACATACCATTGTAAATGATTATGGCAAGTTTGCACTTCATATTCTGCCATCTGGCGTTTTCTATGATCATACGACCAGTATTATTGGTAACGGAGTAGCCCTTAATATTCCGGATCTGTTTAAGGAGATTCAGGGAATCGTAGATCGTGGCGTACCGATGCCAAAGATCAAAGTCAGCGACCGTGCCCAGATCGTTATGCCATACCACATTTTGTTTGACCAGTATGAGGAAGAGCGTTTAGGCGGCAAATCCTTTGGGTCTACAAAGTCAGGTATTGCACCATTTTATTCCGATAAATATGCAAAGACCGGTATTCAGGTTTCTGAACTGTTTGACGAGGAGCTTCTTCGTGAAAAAGTTGCCGGTATCTGCGAGAAAAAGAATGTATTATTAGAGCATTTGTATCATAAACCAGCGTTGAAGGTAGATGATGTCATGGCAACACTGGCAGAGTACCGCCAGATGGTTGAGCCATATGTATGTGATGTGTCTGCTTATTTGTACGAAGCAAGAAAAGAAGGAAAGAGAATCCTGTTGGAGGGACAGCTTGGTTCCCTGAAGGATCCGGATCATGGAATTTATCCGATGGTTACTTCTTCTTCCACCCTGGCAGGATACGGAGCCATCGGTGCCGGACTGCCACCATATGAGATTAAGCGTATTGTGACAGTTGTTAAGGCATATTCCAGTGCAGTAGGTGCCGGAGAATTTGTCAGCGAGATCTTTGGAGATGAAGCAGATGAGTTGCGCCGTCGTGGTGGTGATGGCGGAGAATATGGTGCTACTACCGGCCGTCCTCGTCGTATGGGATGGTTTGATGCCGTAGCCAGTCGTTATGGATGCCGTGTTCAGGGAGCGACAGAAGTGGCATTGACCGTATTGGATGTTCTTGGTTATCTGGATGAATTGCCGGTATGTGTTGGATACGAAATTGATGGAGAAGTGACAAGAGACTTCCCGACTACCAGCAAACTGAAGAAGGCAAAACCAGTCTATGAAGTACTGCCTGGCTGGAAATGCGATATTCGCGGTATTACAGAATATGATAAACTTCCAGAGAACTGCCGCAAGTATATTGAGTTCATTGAAAAAGAACTGGAAGTACCGGTTAAGATGGTATCCAACGGACCGGGAAGACATGAGATCATTCATCGCTAAGATGATATAATAATAAGAGAGAGGCTTGACCTGTATGCAGGGTCAGGCTTCTTTTTTTGCTTTTTTTAGAAAATTCCTTGACAGATCACGATCCTGGCAGTATAGTATGTGTATCAAGTGTACCACATGAAGTAATACACTTGATACAAAACAAAGATAAAAAAGAGAGTAATCTCGGAATGGAGGGTGTTATGAAAAACAAAGTGCTGCTTCAGTACGAGTGGAAACGCCTGTGGCCTATGGCAGCCATTGGTGCCGCACTTGTTTTCTTTTTACTGGCAGGGATGGCCAGGGATCTGACGGAAGCCACCAGTAGTTCGGTGGGAGCGTTTTTAGAGTCGTTTTACAACAGTATTTTAAATATTCAGTATAGTGATCTGGGAAACGGGGCAACCACGACTTTTATCAGGGAACTGGTTTCTGAGATGAATATACCGGTTGTGAACATTTTGGTGATTGCCTTTACCTTGTATCTGTTTGGTGACTGGCACCGGAAAAAGACCGTAGAGTTCTGGTGCACCATGCCGGTGGTATGGGGACAGCGGGTCTTAGTCAAATGCATGGTGGGCGCCGGCGTTTTATCCGGTTTGTGGCTTGCATTTGCGGCGGGGGTGCTGTGGCTGAGAAAAGTGTTTATCTTAAAACTTCAGATGAACATACTGCTCCTGCCGGGGTATGAAAAGTATATCGCCAACGACTGTCTGGCCAATGTGATCCTGTCTCTGGTGTCCGGCTGGCTTATTACGATGACGGTTTACGCAGTATGCTGTATGTTCCAGTGCGTGATGAATAAGGGAATGTTATCCGCATTGTTTGCGTTGATGGCTACTTCCATACCGATGGCGGCAGATCTGTTTATAAGAAATTTCTCCTCTGCTTCCGGGTGGATGGATGACTTGGAATTTTCAGATCTCTGGTATAACTTAAGCACTATCCTCTGGGGCGGCAGTTTTAATCAGACGACGGATGAGGGATATGTGATACAGGCGGAAAACGGCTATGGACAGGTGTGGATCTGTTTTGCCAGTCTGCTGCTTTTGACGGCAGCCTGTTACCTGGTAATCTGGTTTAACAGACAGAGAGATGTGGCAAGAAAGATGCCGCTGCTTAGAAGTACACCGGTAAGGTGGGTTGTGTCCTTTGGCTGGGGAATTGTAGCGGCTGTAGGAGTGTCTTTTATGATGATACAGAGCGTTTATATGGTGACGGACGGTCTGACGGACAACAGTAACAGTGTTGACTGGCTGTTCCGGTTTGTGGTGATCCCGCTGGGAACTGCCGTGGGAACCTATTTTATGAACCGGGGATTTAAAGTAAAAGTAAGGGAGGGACGATGATGAAAAGAAAGTTATTGGCACTGGCAGTGGTTCTGACATTGTGCAGCGGCTGTCAGTCAGAGAGTACCGGGAGTGCAAATCTGCCTCAGTATGAGAATCTGATCTTTCGCTATGATGTGGAGAAAGCACAGCCGGAAGAAACAAAGCAGAAAGAAAAAACCGTGCTGCCTCAAAATCTGAAACAGGCTCTGAATGATTATTGCCGGGTGCTGGATCAGGCGAAAAAAGATGGTCTGGTTGCATCCCGGACAGGGGATGATGAAGAAAAGCCTGATTACCTTCCGCTGGAAAGACTGGCCCAGGGAAAGGCCCTGGATGGAGAGGAAGAGGATCCGTTGGGACAGGTGTATGAAGACATTGCCTGTACCAGCGGGGAGACCATGAAAGAATTGCTGCAGAGGCTGGAACAGGCCGGATTTACCGGGGTGACAAAGTGTCAGAAACAAGAGTCAGTCATTTCCAGGGGGCTGAGTTTCCGGCTGGATGAAGAACTGGATGTATATTTCGGTTACTACCAGAGTGTGGTGCCGCAGTCTTATGAAAGTTTTATCAATGAAACCATGAAGGATGGTCTTTATCTGTGTTTTCTCAGGCAGGGAGGCTATTCCGAGGTGTTGGTGTTTGCCAGCGCACAGGTTCAGAGCGGGCAGCCCTGGTGTCAGGTTGTGACGGCGGCATTTGAAAAAGGAAAACCGTATCAGATCCAGATCACAGCGGCGGCCCATAAGAAAAACGATTCACCGATTTTTGCCGAAAATCAGAAGGAGACCATGAAAAACATGATCGCTTCTCTGACAGGAAATGAAAAAGAGGCACAGCAGTTTGTGGCGGATCTGAAGGCTTCCACATCGGTAAAGGGAAGCGTCGGCGGAAAAACCTACACCAAGAAACCGATTCAAGTAAGTGATGAGTACGCTTATGGCTACAACATAACGATTCAATAGAAGAAAGGGGAGGATCCATCTATGATACATTTGGACCTGAGAAGTTCACAGCCTCTTTATGAACAGATCATCAGCCAGTATAAATACCTATATTTGCAGGGCTTTTTGAAGAAGGGAGATGCCATTCCTTCGGTACGCAAACTGGCACTGGAGCTTGATGTAACGCCGGGAACGGTGGCGAAAGCCTACCGGGAAATGGAACAGTCCGGCATGATCGAAACCATCCGTGGAAAGGGTACTTTTATGGCAGATATACCGTCCACGGCAAGAAATGAAGGAGTGATCCGGAAAATGAAGACGGAAATCGAGAAAAATTGTATGGAACTGATTTATCAGGGACTCGGGAAAGAGGAAATTATAGCGCTGGTGGAAGAGGCGGTAGACCAACTGCTGGCGGGAAAGGGTGAAAAAAATGATTGAGATCAATGGATTGTATAAAAGTTATACCGATGAGGAAGAAGTAGTAAAAGACATTCATATGAAGGTGGAAAGAGGAACGATCCACGGCCTGATCGGTCACAACGGTTCGGGAAAGACCACCATTATCAAATGCGTCACCGGTATTTATCCGCCGGATAGAGGGGAAGTTCTCCTTGGGGGAGAGCCGGTTTATGAAAATGTAAAAGTAAAAGAAAAGATTGGTTATGTGGCTGACAGCAACCAGATGTTTTCTAATTATAAAGTGCAGCAGCTGGTGAAAATGTATGAAAATATTTTTGAAAAATTTTCCAGAGAAGATTTTCAGGCGTTAAACCGTATTTTTCAAGTGCCTTTGCACCACCGGATCTCCCATTTGTCCAAAGGCCAGCAGATGAGGACGGCTTTTATGCTGAATCTGGCCAGAAACCCGGAAGTTATGGTGTTAGATGAACCTACCTCCGGACTGGATGCCATGGCCAAGAAAGAACTACTGGATCTTTTGGTCACTACCGTAGAAAACCGGGAGATGACGGTGCTGATCTCATCTCATCACCTGAGCGAACTGGAAAAAATCTGCGACAATGTGACGGTGATCAAAAACGGGAGAGTATACATTGATGATGAGCTGGAGAGTGTGAAAAATCAGATCATCAAATATCAGGTGGTATTTACCCAGGGGGCACCGAAGGAGTTATATGAGCGGACGGATCTTTTACACCTTTCCAATGTGGGCTCTGTATATACGGTAGTCGTGCCGGCAGAAAAAGAGGATTTTGAGCAGCAGATGAAGCAGATCGGAGCGGTGGTTGTAGAGGAAATGCCGGTGGGACTGGAGGAAAGTTTTGTGTACATGAATAAAGCCCAGAAAGGGGTGAAGGTGAATGCACAAGTATAAAACGCTGTTTGGATATGAATTCCGCAGGATGTGGTGGACATTGATCCTGGGAGGCTTGATGGCACTGGTGGGGGTCCTTTATCTGGGGATGCAGGTGTCCATGAGGGATGCTAACTGCGTGCCGGATTTTTCCATGAGTATTACGGATGGTATTACTTACGGCAGCACCTATGCAGCCGGATCCCTGTTTAGTGACAGTCTGGTGGAAACCATCAATGCAGGACTGTATCTGGCTGTTGTGGTGTTCCCGGTGCTGACTGCCGTTATGTTCCGGGATGGACATTCCCGCAGTCAGGAAGAGTACTTTAGGTCCCTGCCCTTTACTCAGAGCAGCCGTTTCGCCATGAGAATGGGGGTAGGATATATGATCATAACGGCTGTCAGTGTGATGTTTGGCCTGGGAGCGCTACTGATACGACAGGCGCATATTGAAGATGTGTATATGGGAGATCTTTTGTCTCCTTATTACAGGCAGCTGCTGGGAAATGAAACTATATGGCATATGCTCCGGAGTCTGCTGGTGTTCTGGCTCTGCCTGCTGGTGATCTATACGGTCTGCGTCATGGCTCATACCATTGTGGCCAACGGCGTTCTGGCCGGCCTTGTGAGCATTGGCATCCTGCTGGCACCCAAAGTTCTTTTGTGGGGCGTAGCCAGTATCGGAGTGAAGATCCCGTCTTATGCAAAATGGAAAGACATGGCGGAAAGTGTTATGGGCGGTATGTTACTGGATTCATCCCACAGCAGGATCATGGATACACAGTCCATGGCGGAAGTGTATTATCTCAGGTATTATAGTCTGTGGATGACAGCCGGTGTTTTGCTGGCAGCAGGCGTTGTCAGTTATTTGCTGGCGAGACATTTTTACTGCCGCAAAGATATGGCGAAACAGACATTTCTTGTTCCCGGCAGAGGAATCCGTATTGTTCTGGCAGTGGGCATGGGTGCCTGCTTTGGACTTTTGGTAATGACGCTGATCAGTTATTATATGATGATCCAGTATATGGATCAGGCGGTTGTGATCCAGGCGGTTTTGTGGGGGGTGTCATCCATTGTGTGCGGTCTGGTGTCCTACGGCATCCTGCGGATCCGGGTAGCGGACTGAAAGGAGATTTAATATGAATAGAAAAAGGATAGTAAAAAGTGTGGCAGCCTCTTTGATGGCAGTATCCCTGCTGACAGGCTGTGGCAGCAGTTCTCTGGTACAAAAGGGGATAGAACAGGCCGGTGTTTCTTATAATGACGGAAGCGAACCGTTAAAAGCCCAGAAAATCTCCGGTAATGTAGGGCGCAGCGTATCGGAAAGCCAGCAGCAGTGGATCCGCAAATTTCTGGAAGTGAAAAAAGAGTGCCTGAAGCAGGGCGTGATTCGGCAGGAAGAGGAAGTGGGCAATTCACTGAAAAGCGTGGCTTACAATGGACTGAAAGCAGAAGAGATCAGAAGCGATGACCAGTATATAGACGATGTATATGTAGATGGAAAAGAAAAACTGACTCAGTTTACGAAAGCCCTGGAGCAGGCCGAATTTTACGGAACAGAAGGTGTGAAGCGGTTGGGGGTGGAAGTACGGAGCCGGGGACTTCTGTTTACCGTCTATGATGCGACAGACACGGAGAATGAAAAAGATACAGAGGATGAGGCAGTCTATGATATCAGTGTAAGTATTATGGGCAGCAGTGTGGCACCGGCGCAGACATATAGCACTCTCGTGGGAGAGGGTGGAAGCAGTGCCTTTAGTCTGATTGACCAGATCCAGGGAGGGTTTTATGAATATTATGCCGCCACCGGAGACTACAATAATGGAGAAACTTCTTATTGCAATGGCATCCAAATATATGTGAATCGGCAGGAGAACCGGGTGGAAGCTCTGGCCATCCGTGGAACAGCCAGGGAAGAGAAAGTGGGAACACAGCCTTTTTCCAAGGAACAGAAGGTGGTGCTGAAACGGTTGATAGCAAATTATACAGGAGATGCCAAAGGGGCAGACCAGTTTGTGGAGAACTTCCGGCTGGATGGAGACAGCCACGGAACCATAGGAAATAAAAAATGGCGCCTTGGAACGGGAAAAGATTATAATGAAATGCCTGCCTATAAAATTAATTTTTCCTAAAAAATGCGTCCTTACTTGACACTGTGGGGGAATCGTTATAGAATTATAGAGTAAAAACCCCATATTGCGGCGTTGACGGAGACAGTAGCGCAGCCGGAAAAGCAGACAGTGAGTCAGGGATAGTGCGAACCTGGTGCAAGTAAAGCGGTGTGAAGATCACTCCCGAGTCTTGATCCCCAAAGGCAGCAGATTGAGTAAGGATCAACGGTATCCCCCGTTATAAGGATATATGTGTTTGCATAGAACAGGTGGTAATATGACAGCAGAAACAGGCTTTCATCCTAGTTTGGATGGAGGCCTTTTATTGTAAATGCAGATCCTCTTATGGGGAAGTATGAAATGACAGGAGGAAACAAAATGTATAAGAAAGTATCAACAGGCATGAATTTTGTTGATCGGGAAAAAGAAGTAGAAGAGCTTTGGAAAGAAAAAGACATTTTCAAAAAAAGCATTGATCTGAGGGAAGGATGTCCGACCTATATGTTCTATGATGGACCGCCTACCGCCAATGGTAAACCGCATATCGGCCATGTGCTGACTCGTGTTATCAAGGATATGATCCCTCGTTACCGTACCATGAAAGGGTATAAGGTGCCTAGAAAGGCCGGATGGGACACTCACGGACTGCCGGTAGAGCTGGAAGTGGAAAAACTGTTAGGCCTGGATGGCAAAGAGCAGATTGAAGAGTATGGTATGGAGCCATTCATCAAAAAATGTAAAGAGTCTGTGTGGAAATACAAAGGAATGTGGGAAGATTTTTCCGATACCGTAGGATTCTGGGCGGATATGGATAATCCATATGTAACTTATGATGACAATTTTATTGAGTCCGAATGGTGGGCTCTGAAAGAGATCTGGAACAAAGGGCTTTTGTACAAAGGATTTAAGATCGTTCCATACTGTCCGCGATGCGGTACGCCTCTTTCTGCCCAGGAAGTAGCCCAGGGATACAAAACCGTGAAAGAGCGTTCTGCGGTTGTCCGTTTTAAGGTAAAAGATGAAGATGCTTATTTCCTGGCATGGACCACTACACCTTGGACTCTGCCATCCAATGTGGCTCTTTGTGTAAACCCAAATGACACCTACTGTAAAGTAAAGGCAGCAGATGGATATACTTATTATATGGCACAGGAACTGCTGGATACGGTTCTTGGCAAATTAGGAAACGAAGAGGAAGGCGTAAAGGCTTATGAGATCCTTGACAGTTTTCCGGGAACAGCACTGGAACACAGAGAATATGAGCCATTGTATGCCTGCGCCAAAGAGTGTGCCGATGCACAGAATAAAAAAGGATTTTTCGTAACATGCGATACCTATGTAACCATGACAGATGGTACCGGTATTGTTCATATTGCACCTGCCTTTGGTGAAGACGATGCCAATGTAGGAAGAAACTACGATCTTCCGTTTGTACAGTTTGTAAATGGCAAAGGTGAACTGACAGAGGAGACACCGTTTGCCGGTTTGTTTGTGAAAAAAGCAGATCCGGAAGTGCTGAAAGATCTGGATGCCAGAGGACAGTTGTTTGCTGCACCGAAGTTTGAGCATGAGTACCCACACTGCTGGCGATGCGACACACCGTTGATCTACTATGCGAGAGAGTCCTGGTACATTAAGGAAACAGCCGTAAAAGATGATTTGATCCGCAACAACAATACAGTAAACTGGATTCCTGAATCCATTGGAAAAGGAAGATTCGGAAACTGGCTGGAGAACATTCAGGACTGGGCTATCTCCCGTAACCGTTACTGGGGAACTCCGTTAAATATCTGGGAGTGTGAGTGCTGCGGCCATCAGGAATGTATCGGAAGCAGGGAAGAACTGCAGAAGCGTTCCGGCAAAGAGGAAGCACTGACGGTAGAACTGCACCGTCCGTATATTGATGAGATCACTCTCACCTGTCCGGACTGTGGTAAAGTGATGAAGCGTGTACCGGAAGTTCTGGACTGCTGGTTCGATTCCGGAGCCATGCCGTTTGCGCAGTATCACTATCCATTTGAAAATAAAGAAGTATTTGAGAGCCGCTTCCCGGCACAGTTTATTTCAGAGGCAGTAGACCAGACTCGTGGATGGTTCCACTCTTTGATGGCAGAGTCTACCCTTTTGTTTAATAAAGCACCATATGAGAATGTAATCGTTCTGGGACATGTACAGGATGAAAACGGACAGAAAATGAGTAAATCCAAGGGAAATGCCGTAGATCCGTTTGAGGCTCTTAAGACTTACGGTGCCGACGCCATCCGCTGGTATTTCTATGTAAACAGTGCACCATGGCTGCCAAACCGTTTCCATG